>Ga0326728_10001468_pt1 | contig 82925 bp, 56 predicted proteins | sample MB3enrmetagenome_FD_207602 | JGI IMG/M metagenome (GOLD analysis project Ga0326728, IMG submission 207602) | Lab enriched peat soil microbial communities from McLean, Ithaca, NY, United States - MB31MN | ecosystem: Environmental > Terrestrial > Soil > Wetlands > Peat | place: USA: New York...
CACATCTTGGCCCGCGATTTCAATGGGATAGCCAGATCATGTAACATGTTACAAATTGCGGGCCTGGCGATGAAAATCTGAGAGATGAATTCTCAGATCTGGCTGTGCTAGAAACTAAGGGCGTTGCTGGGTGGGGGACGTGAGAGCAGGTGCACGATCATGACGATGCCTAGGTCGGCGGACCGGGGGCCAACACGCTTGGCTGGATGAAGAACGATCGCGAGCCAATCGTTTCTGGCGCGGGATAGGGTAAGAAGTCCGAGATAAATGAAATAAACCGGCCGCTCTGTTTCGACCTCTGGCTTCAGGGCAACCGCCCATCATCAAACGGATTGGCCGGTTGATATCGCCTTATCCGGTCCAATCTGTGCGCGCGCCGCAATCAGAGAAGTTGACGCTGCGCGGGCATCATGATTGGCCGGATGAGGCGGCTACACGACCACCTGGGTGACCGGCCAGCCGCCCGCAGATCCCTTGCCGTTTCCCTTGCTGGCGAATTGGTTGTTGCCGCGAGCACGTTGCCTATCCGCTCGGCGGTGGAGGTTCCGGCGCTAGAGACTGCCCCGAAGGGCGGATCCCCGCTGAAGCATGTCCCACGAAAAGGGCCAAAGCCCAGTGGCGAGTTTCACTCGCCTGGGCAAGCTGATGAAGCATGCCCCACGCCGTTACTGCGAGCGTTCGGAAGGGTAGTAGCCGGTGCGCGCTTCGACGGTGAACTTACCCTTCTTCTCCAACTTCACTTTCAACGGATGGAATCTGCCATTCGCCTTTTCGGGGGGAACAAAGCTGAGCAGGTAAAAACTCTCCGGGGTGGAGAGCTGGCGGAAGCACACACTGAAATCGTTCCCCGTGACATAAGCGCCGCCGGTGCCGTGCGCCAGGTCGACGAGCACCAGGGGCGCCGTGCCGCCGGGAACGTTGCGATCCCCGGGTTGGCCGGCGTTCGGGTTCATCCCACCATTGACGGTGGAGGTAGTCATGGAGCTGCCATGGCTGGCATCCGGGTTGGTCGTGGCGCCAGTATCGAGCGCGTCGATGACAACCTTGGCGCGGACGGCTGCCTCAATCAGGTCCGGCGGTTCAGTGGAGCGGTCGTGCCCGGTCCAGAATCCACCGGATATCAGGATGATCTGGCGGCGGCCAGGCAGGTTCGCCATCGCCTTGACCACGTTCTTCAGCACTTCGAGTTGCAGCACCTGGGCGCCGGATACGCGGCACATCTGCGGGGGAGCCACTTGTAAGCGCGACAAGCTGTCCAATAGCTTCGCGCGGTCGTTGGTAAACTCCTGCATGAGAAAGCACGACGACGTTACAATCGCCACGCGGTCGCCCGGCTGCAGGGCGTTGAGTTGTTTGGTGGCGGCTTCGCGAAGACGCTCCAAAATGCTGAATCCGCCGATGGCGACATCGTCGAAGAAGTAAGCGATGTATCGCTCGGGAACATCCATAGGCGCGGCGGCAGGCTTGGCCGGGCCGTTCGGATCGGGCAATGAACGGTCGGGAATCGCGCGGCTACCCGGCTTGTCCTCCGAGAAGCCGGCGATCTCCACCGGTTTGCCATTGTCGAAGAGCTGGAAGTCTTCCTTCTTCAGGTCGCCGACCGCGTGGCCGTCGCGATCGCGCACGATCACCGGCACCTGAATCATGGTCACGCCCGACTTGAACGTTGGGCCGGTTTGTTCCTGGGCCGCTGCCCAGCACAACGGAATCAGTCCGCAGAGGAGAGCTGTACGCATGGTTGTCCCGGTTTACTGCACTTGTACGGCGGCATTCTCCGCCGTGATCTGCTGCCCTTCCGCATCGCGCACTACCAGGCGCACCAGGTATCCGCCCGGCTTGACGTCGAAATCCGTGTTGATCACGATGGGCGGCTTCTGCTCCAGCCCGGCCACAGTTTCATCGCGCAGGCGAAGCTCCACCAACTTCTGGGTGCCCACCAGGAAGTTGCCGTTGGTATCGAACAGCGCCGCTACAATCGTCAGATCGTTGCGGTTCCGGTCCTCGGCCTTGCGCAGATGGATCAACTTCAGGTCCACGCTGGTAAGGACAGTCAGCTTCGCCTGCTCGCCGGCCTTCGCCAATCGGGTGTGCATGTCCACCGGAAGACTGTGAACTTCATCGCGAGAGAAGACGGCGTCTTCGATTTCCTGCCTGGAAACGGTCGCTTCGTCGTCGGAGTGTTTGGGCGCCCAGTATCCGCGCCGCGCCTGGAGGGTCACTTTCTCGCCCGAGCTCGCGGTCACTTTCAGGGCGTGAAAGCTGCCATCGAGCTTAAGGTCCTGCGGCACGAAGCCTAATATGTAAAGATACTCAGGGGCCGCGGCTGCCTTGCGTACCCCCTCGAGGAAACCGTTGTCCAGATTCACCGTGCCGCCGGTGTCCTCGGCGAGCGCGATTAACTCGTCGGCGGCAACGTTCATGTCGATACGCCGGAAGGCGGCATTCTCGGGCGGAGGCGCGGCGCCTCTCCGGCTGGCGTCGAAGCTGGGGTCGGTCCAAACGCCGCGCGCGTCGATGGTGTTGATGAGAACCTTGGAGCGGATGGCCAGCGCCTCGAGCTCGGAGTTCTGCGTCTGCAGGTCTGGCGACACGAAGAAGCCGGGCGACACCAGAATGATGACGCGCTGTCCGGGCAGGACGGCCATCCTGCGCACCAATTCCTTGAGTCCATTGAGCGCGGCGCGCGATTCCCGCGCACCGGCCTCGTAAGCCTGGTTAATTTCATCCACCGCGAGACGGAACGCGCCTTGGGGGTCGTTGCCGTTCGTGCACTGGTTGGCATCGAAGTTGGCGACTCTTAGCGCCAGGGAATGCGAGAGGTCGTCACGATTGGGCTGAAGTCCGACCTCTCGGTCTACCTGGACTGCCTGGTAGTAACTGACTTCGAGGCAATGGCGCATCATGGAGGGCGCAAAGGGGTTGGGGACCACTTTGAGCAGGGCGGCATTCACTTCCTCGGCATTGGCGGTGAAGTCGACGGAGTTCTTGCCGGAGGTGGTGACCAGCGCCACACGGTCCTGCGGCGACAGGGATGTGGTCAGGTACTTCACCACCGCGCTGCGGACTTGCGGCAGGTCCTCGAATCGGATATGGACGTCGTCAAAGACGAAGGCGACGAAGTGCGTGGGAACCGAGGGGGAGTTGGGAGCAGCGTCGGGCGCCGGCGCATTCGGCGAGGGCGCTTCCGCCCTGGTACCGGACTGCACTACCTGAGTGGCAGACTTCACGATGGCGAACTTGGTAATCTCCTGGTGCTTGCCCTTGTCGGTGATGTGGAAGTCTTCCTGTTTGAGATTTCCGATGGCGTGGCCGGCTCGGTCGCGCACGATTACCGGAACTTCCACCAGGTTGGTCTGCACCTTGAATGTCGCGGGCTGCTCGGTGGTGACCATTTCGTCATCCTTCGATGGCGTGGCGGCGCGGATGTCCAGGGCCTTTGCCAGTTCTTTGGTTTCCGCCTCGCTGATGCGAGGCGCCTCGACTTTAGCGGTGGTTGCCGGCGCGGTCAGTTGCGGCGCGTCCGCATCGTAATAGCCGTTGCGGGCCTGGAGGTCGAGCTTGCGCCCGGGCAGCTTCACTTCCAGCTTATGGAAGCCGCTCTTAGCCTTGTCGGTGTCGGGCGAAAAGCCCAAAACATAAATATATTTCGGCGTAGCGGCGAGCTGCCGCACCACTCCATCCAGATCGTTGGTGTCGCGGATGAACTTGCCGCCGGTGCCGTCGCTCACGTCCATTTGGAACTCCCACGGGCGGGTGGTTGGGCTCTGCACCGACAAGCCGCGCGTGTCCATGCCGCTCATCACCACGCGCGAGCGGATGGCATGGTCGATCAGCCGCATGGCGTCCGGCACAGCGCTCCACGTTTTTCCCTGAATCGGCAGACCCGATGAGATAAACACCAAAGTTCGTGTGCCCGGCAAAATCGACATCCGGCTGACGATCTTGTCGCACCGGCCGATGACCGATCGCGCCACCTGGTCGGGGTTCATCCCGACGAACAAGATCGGGCTGGGCGCAATCTTCATGAGCGCTTCCCGAATTTTCGTCCGGTCCGAGGTGAAATCGACGTCGAACTGGCCCGACGAGGTGAACAACGCCACGCGATCGGAGGACTGCAACGTGTCGAGGTATTTCATCACCGCATTGCGCGAGTAGACGATGTCTTCGTATCGGTCAGATTCAAAGTGCGCGTCGTCGAACATGAGCGCGGCGAAGTGCTCCGGCATTACCGCGGGTGCTGACTTCGGGCCTTCCCCCACGCTCCGGTCCTCCACCGCGCGGTTGGAGGTTTCTTCCAGTGCGAAGGTAGCGATCGGCTGCGGTTGTCCGTCTCGCAGGAGCTGAAAATCGCCCTTGCCCAAGCCGGCGACTACGTTTCCGCCGGTATCCCGGACGACGACCGGCACCAGGACCAGGTTGGTTTCCGCTTTGAAGGTGGGCACGCTGATTGGCGCGATGCCCAAAGCTTCCTCGACCTGCCTGGTGTCCGCTTGGCTCACCTGAAGCTCGGCAGCCGCCGAGGCGGCCGCCGGTTTAGCCCGTTGGCGCGCCAACTCCTTGGCGTCGGGCGCCGCGTAGCCCGCGCGTGCCTGAATATCGAGATTGCGGCCCTCCCGCAGTTTGACGGTCAGACGATGAAAACTGCCATCCGGTTGGATGTTCTGCGGCGAGAAGCCCAAAACATAAATGTATTTGGGCGTAGCGGCCAGCCGCTCGATGGCGCCGTTCAGATCGTTGGTGTCGCGGATGTATCTGCCGCCCGTGCCGTCGGTGAGCCGCTCCTGAAACTCGCTGAAAGGGCCGGCTCTGCGGATGCTGAGCCCGCGCGCGTCGAGGCTGTTGATGACCACGCGCGCGCGGATGGCCTTATCGATCAAATTCATGGCGCTTCCGATGGATGACCAGTTAGTGTTTGCATCGTCGTGGAGCATCAAACCGGGCGAAATGAAAACCAGGGTCCGCTGTCCGGGCAGGTGGGACATACGCTGCAGGACGTTGCCGCACCACCTGATTGTTTCTTCCGTCTGGTCCTCGATTTCGAGCGGGTTCGGAGCCGTGCGGGGAACCGATTTGCCGGGGCGGAGTTTCAGTAGCGCTTCCTCGATTTTGGCGCGATCGGCGGTGAAATCGAGCATGACTCTGCCCGAGGAGGTGAAGACGGCCGCGCGGTCGGCCGGCTTCAGGGTCTTCAGCATGTTCCTCGCCGCGCCGCGCGCGTACCACAAGTCCGCCTCGCATCCGATGTAGCCTGGAGGCGGAGCCGGAGAGCAAAACTTGAAGTGCTGATCGTCGAATAGCAGTGCGAAGTAATGCTCCGGGATGACCATCGGGGCTGGATTTGCCTGCGCGGCCTCCGCGCCACCATCCGGCTGGCTGCGGTCTTCCGCCACTTGCCCGGAGGTTTCCTCCATTGAAAAGCTGGCGATCGACTGCTCTTTGCCGTTATCGAAGAGGCGGAAATCGGCTTTGGCCAGGTTGGCGACTGCCTCACCTTTGGCATTCCGGACCACGACGGGCACCAACACCAGATTGGTCTCCGCCCGGAAGGCTGGCGTGGTTTGCTGAGCCGGGAGAACGGCCGAGGTGAGGAGCAGGAGAGTCAAACGACTGGCACCAGGAACGTTCATAGCACCACCTCCGATTGTCTCACCTATTCATACGTTATTCTGAAGCTGACCGGGGTTAGGGGTGAAGCGATCAAGAGGTCACCTTGATAGCAGGCGACCTCCTGATACGGCCCTTGCGCCGGACACTCTTGGTCACCCCCTTACTTTCCCTCGGGCATGTCCATCCCTACGAACAGGGGTGCGCGATTCGGTCCCTTCCTGAAGGTATTTCGGAGCTTCACTCGGTTCCCGGATGGCTGGCCAATGCTGAACAGCTCATGGAGGAAGTCTGCGGGCGGCCGGCAACGCTTACACGGGCATCGGCATTCCCGATTGCATTCGCATGGGCCGGGCGGCCGCGGAAGAAATCCTGAAAAACAAAACTGCTTGAAGGCTTACTTATGGCGGGCTGAAGCCGCCCCACCATTCTGCAACTCCAGTAAGCCGGCGAGTTCCGCCCGCGTCTTCCGCCGATAGCGCGCGAGGCCCATTAGGAAGACGGGAGTGACCACCGCGAAAACAATCGCCGGCGCGGGCACGCGGCGGGCCGGGTCGCGGTACAGCCACGTAAGGCAGAAAGCCACCTCCGCAAAATATAGCCAGACGCCAAATCGCGCGCCGGCCAGCTTTCCGCGGCAACGGCGGATGGACAGCTCCACGAACTCCGCGGTGGTGAGCGCCGCGGGTGACCAGGCGCCTCGCCGGGTGACGATGGCGACGGTCCACGCGGCTGCCAGGAAGAGCCACACCGCACCGGCCAGCACCAGCATTTCGGCGCGCGGTTCCACGGCCGCCCACAGCGTGGAACCGCCCCCCATCGTCACTGTGACCAGCACCTCGAGCGCCAGCATCAGGCGCATGTAGCGCGTACCGCGCGCCACTTTGCGGCGCAGGTCCGCGGGCACTTCCGTATTCGCCTGCCACTGCGCGCGCCAGGCTTCCAATTCGAGATCGGGCTTCACCGTGCTACCTCCATCGATTCCCGCAGCATTTGCCGGGCGCGGCTCAAGCGCGCGCCCACGTTACCTTCCGAGATGCCCAGCACCTGAGCGATCTCGCCATACTCCATGCCTTCGAGCATGAGGGTCACAACTTGCCGGTAGAGCAGCGGAAGCGCGCGGACCGCGTTGCGCAGCCGTTCGCCTTGTTGTTCCCGCGCGAGGCCCGCTTCCGGATTGGGCCGGGAATCGGGTATATCTACAACTTCCGCGGTTGCCTGTGGACGCCGCCGGGTGAGGTGCGTCACGGCGCGGTTATGCGCGATGCGGAAGAGAAAAGTCCGCTCGGAACATTCGCCGCGGAAGTGCGGCAGCCCGCGCCAGATGGAGAGGGCGATCTCCTGCACCAGGTCGTCGCGGTCGGCGGCGGTATTGGTGTAACTGGCCGCCAGGCGCGCGAGGGCCGCGCCGTTTTCGGCCAGCAGCCGGTCGAACTGCCGTTCGAGTTCCGCGCGTTCCACAGCCGCCAAATCACTCTCCGGAAGGGCCTGTTCAGCCGCCGTAGACCACATCGTCCTGCTCCAGGCGATCGGCCGCGGCCACCAGCGCCATGCCTGCCAGAACCGCCGTGCCAAAGCTCAGAAAGAGGATCGCCAGCGGGTCCAACTGCGCGCCCCGCATGCCGGCCTCGAGTTGCAATTGCTGGCCGGCCACCGGCACGAACTTCCACCATCCATGGCCAGCCACGGGAGAGAATACCATAAACATCCCCAGCCCCATGGGGACGAAAACCAGCATCGAAAGGTAGGTGTGGGCCTCTTTGACGCCGCGGCAAAGCACGGAGATCCACAGTTCCAGCGCGGCGGCCAATAGCGACAGCGGGACAAGGCACAGGGCGAGCGCCAGCGGCGGCGCGCGATGGAGCAACGGCGCGTAACCCGCCAGATTGAGCGCGAGGCCGGCGGCGGAGAAGGCCGAGACGGCCAGCCACTTACCCAGCAGCAGGTCGAGGCGGCTGATGGGATGCATCAGCAGAGGGATGAGTGAACGGCGCTCGCGCTCCCCGGCGATGGAATCCATGGCCACGTTCATGCCGCCCACGAAGACCGATACCAGCGTGAAAACGGACATCATGGCGATCAGCACCGGCTGGCTGTCGTGCACTGCGAGCGACACCATGGAGACCACGCCCGGCCCCATCAGGCAATACAGTGCGGAGGACACCATGGCTCGGCGGTCGCGCCAGCCGTCGTTCAGTTCCTTTTCGGCGACGGTCAGGATCTGGTTCAGCATTCCGGCACCTCCGCCGCGCCCGTGAAGGCCACGAACGCATCTTCCAGGGTGGTGGCGCCGGCTTGCCGGCAGAGCTCGCCGGGAGTGCCCTCCGCCACCACGCGGCCCTGCGCCAGGATCACTACTTGGTCGCAAAGCGCCCGCACCTCTTCCAGCACGTGGCTCGAGAAGACGATGCAGGCGCCCGCATCGCGCGTGCGCTGCAGCAGATGACGCAGAGCGCGGACCGATGGGACGTCCAGCCCGCTGGTGGGCTCATCGAGCAGCAGGTTTCTCGGCGAATGGATGAGGGCGCGGCCGAGCGCGGTTTTCATGCGCTCGCCCAGCGAAAAGCCGCCGGTCCGGCGATCGGCCACAGCCTCGATTCCGAGAAAGGCGATGGTTTCCTCCACCCGCTCGCGCAAACGAAGGGGCGGAATCCCGTGCAGGCGTCCCGAAAAAGCGAAGGTTTCACGCGGCGTCAACCGCGCGTAGAGGCCGGCGTGGTCCAGCAGGCCGCCCACTCGCCGCTGCAAAGCGAGCGGATCGGCGCCGGGCGAAATGCCATCGACCAGCACCTCTCCGCCGCCGGGTTTCAACACTCCGCAGGCGATGCGAAGCGTAGTGGATTTTCCGGCGCCGTTAGCACCCAGCAGGCCGGTAATAGCGCCGTCGGGCGCCAGGAACGAAACGTCCCGGAGCGCGGCTACGGCGCCGAATTGTTTTTGCAGGTTGCGGATTTCGATCATGTTGACCGTATAGTCCGCAGTGCGCGGAATTCCTTACAGGAGCTCGATCTATTCCTGTTTCCACTGCACCGTGACAAGATAGAGGCTATGGAAGGATTCAACCAGTTTGTCTCGGCCATCAATGCTCATGACGTAGAAGCCCTGGCGGCGCTCATGATCCCGGACCACCTTTTCGTTGACTCCGTCGGAAATCGCGCGCAGGGCGCCGCAACTATGCGGGCAGCGTGGCACGGTTACTTCGCGATGTGTCCGGATTACTGGATTCGGATCGATCTGTCGATCTCGCAGGGCGACACCGTGCTGGCGGTGGGGGAAGCGGGCGGCACGATCGATAACGTGCCGTGGCGGACGCCCGCGGCTTGGAAGGCGGTGATTCGCGAGGGCCTGGTGCTGGAATGGCGGGTGTTCGCGGACAATAAGCCGGTCTATGAAATCATAGCGAAGCGGAAGTAGCTCAATTCTGCACCGGGACGCGGTCCGCGCTGTCCACCACGATGCCCTCCACCTGTGTTTTCCGGCTCTCCAGTTTGAGCCCGAGCTGCTCCTGGAGCACTCGCTGCCACAGATTGAACGAGGGGATGCCCGGCTCGACCTTCATCTCAACATCGAAATCGTAGGTTCCCGTGAGGCCGGTCTTGTTGAAGACCGGGACCGGCGTGCCGCTGGCGATGGAGGGGCGGGTGGGGTCGTCCATCGCCGCAGGCATGGTGAGTTGCACTGAGATCAGATTGGCCAACTGCTCGAAATCGCCGTGAAAATGGCGCGACCCGAGCGGTGCGGGCGTGCCTTCGCCATCCTTTACAGGCTGAATTCTCGGACCGCCCTTGTCGACCACCAGCTCGAATACTTTGAGCTCGCGGGTTTCGGGGTGGATGGCGAGGCGGAATCGGGCCGCGAGCAGCGGCTGGAGCATCCGGCGAAGCTCTTCTTTCGAGATGGCCCGGTCGGCCTTGGCCTCCACGTCGTATTCGCTCTCGTCGAGCCATTTCGGGCCGCCGAAAACCAGCGGCGGATCGACGCCATAGGCCTCGACGATGAGACGCTTCAAGGTGACGTTGCGGCCGTTGAAGGTCGAGGGTCCGATGGCGATCCGGTTATTGTAGTCCGGCCCCACGGGCTTCGGGCTGGGCTTCACGGAGGCCACGTCGAAGCTCTGGGCGTGCATGACGGCGATCAAGAGCGGGCAAGCCAAAGCCCAATGCCACTTAGTTTTCCCACTTCCGGGTATCTGCCTAACTAAAGCCAGCCAGGATTGGCTGCCCCAAAGAGCGCCCACGAGAGGTTTTCGACCGTGCCTCACTTTATGGAAGCGGCGCGGGATGCTCCAACGCCTCCGGCCGTACGCCGACGGCCGCGCCGGTGAACTCGTCGTGGTATACCAGCTTGAGCCCTTCGCGCTTGAAGAAGTCTTCGTCCGAGGGGTAGAAAAGAACATACGCCTGATATCCTGGAGGGTACTCGTTCACTACCCCGGGAGCATCGGGGATTTTCTGGATGCTCTCGTGCCCTGACATGGCGCGGTAGCAATTCAACACACTCACGTACCGCCAGTTAGTAGATACCTGACTGACGCCATAAGTATGGTTGTAATATGTCAGAACGGCGTAGACATTCTTCATGTCCGCATCGTACTTCCACTCGTTGAAGTAAGTCAGACGCAGGCAGCCGATGTTATAGCAGGCGATCGCTACCAGGATTGCGGTCAGCGCCTTTCCGGAAATCCGGCCCGCCCGCGACTGTAAGGGCAATGCCGCCAGCGCACCCGCCAGCGCGAGAAACAGCAGCAGCACCCACATTGCGGTGCGATCGAGCGGCAACGGGATGCCAAATGCCGCATACAGAAATTGATGGCCGGCCAGCGCGGCCAGCAAAACCGCCCCGCAGATGGTTGCCACGGCAGTCAAGTTTCGAGCGCCATCGTTCTGAGCCGCCTTCCGCTCAAGAATCAGCATCGCCACCCGCCATACCACGAAAGCCGCCAAAATCGGGTAGAAGAACGTCCCAAAATGAACGAAATAGTGGCGCAGCCGGGGATGTAAGAGGTACTCATTTGGCTCGAAGAGCGACGCGCTCAAGAGGCTCCGTACCGTTTTGAGTAGCGAATCCGTGCCCCATGTGAATTCGCTCCTGGGCCACGCCCGAACCACCGACCCTACCAGAAAGTAGGCCACCGCCAGCCCCGGCAGCGTGAAGCCGGCGAGAATCCGCAAGTAATCCCGCCGATGTTCGCGGCAGATCCATAGAAACAGTCCCAGCGCCGTGAGCGCGTCGGCCACCGCAAAGGAAAAATTGGCGCTCACTGAGAGCGCCCCGCAAATTGAAATCAGTACGCACGTGCGCCACAATTCCGCGGCCCGCGTGGGTGGATCCTGCGCCTGATGCCGCGCCGCAATGACGATCATCCACAGCAGAAACGCCGAAGCGAGGCTGTACCCCCGCGCCGCCACCAGGTAATCCATCGCAAACGGGCTGAACACGAGGCACATGAACAGCGCCCATTGCAGCATGCGCCGCGGTGAAATCAGACGCACCAGGCAGTACACCGCGCCGATATACAGCGCCGCGCCGATGAGCGCCGGAAGCCGGAGCGAGAGCGCCGACGCTCCGAAAATCGACGTGAAAAGCCGCATCAACATCGAATTGAGAACGTGGTTGTTGGAGTGTGGGGTCCAGTGCGACGGCCATGCCGGCGATACCCAAGCCAGATAGGTGTCGGCCTCGTCGATGGTCAGCGACTGCACCGAGGCGCGTGCTACGGTCCAGAAAAAGGCAAAGACGGCCGAACCGATGAGAAGCGGAAAACGTTTGGGACTTTCGCTGGTCACGAGTTAAGGGTGAAGGGCGATTGTATCATCCGCGCATCCACTCGAGCGTCCGCCGGATACCCTCGTCATAACTGGTTTTGTGCACGGCGCCGAACTTAGCCTGTAATTTAGCATCGTCGAGCAGCACCGGCGTCTCCTGTAAGTACAGCATCTCCGGCAGTTCGCGATACAGCGGGCTGAACCAGCCCATGATTTTCAACAATCCGCGCCCCACCGACCGGTATTTGGGACTCCTGCCCGCGGCGCGATACACCCGCGTGATGAAGTCCATGGCGTTGATCTCGCCGGCGCCGGCGACGTTCCACGCCTCTCCATAACACTCCGCGCACCCCGCCAGGTCCGCGATTACCGGTCCCGCATCCGGCACAAACAGGAATTCATGCGGGGCGTTCACCGGGCCAAGCCAGTTGGCCGTCTTACCAGCGGCCGCCGCACGAAAAATCGGATTCGCCAGGCTGAGATCGGCATGCGGTCCGTAGAAATCCGGCAGCCGCACCACCATCCCCTGCAAGTGGCCCTTGCGGTGTGCCTCGAGCACCGCGTCTTCCTGCTCTTTGCGGAACTTTCCTTTGTGCGCCTCCGGCTCCCGCGGATGCGTCTCGGAAACGTGCGAAGTCCGCGGCACCCCGTAGGTATAAACGTTGGACACCAGCACCAGGCGCGCCACCTGCATCGAAGCTGCCGCCTCGATGGTGGTGCGGATCATCGCCGGATGCAACTGGAAGGAAGCGTAGGGAACACCCACCGCGTAGATAATGGTGTCCACCCCGCGCGCCGCCGCACCCGCCGACCGCAAGTCCGTCAGGTCCGCATCGAAAATCTCGGCGTGCGCCATCCGGCCGAACGCCGCTTCCAATTTCGCCTTGCCGCGCCCCACCGCTCGAAACGGGATGCCGCGCCGTTCCAGCTCCGGAGCCAGCGCCCGGCCAATCGCGCCGCCGGCGCCGAAGATTGCGGCTTTTTGAATGATGGACATTTCGTAAAGCTTTCAGCTCTCAGGCTGGCGCCCCCAAAGGTCCCCAATGGCAAACGGGCCTTGGGCGCAGCCTCACAGAGACTGCTTGCGTCGCGGTCACTAACTGAGAGCTGACAACTGAAAGCCTTTCGCCACGAGCCCTCAGTATACACCGCAAGACAATTGTCAGCGGGCATGCCACCCCGCGAGTGGTCGAATGGGGGGCAATCTTGGAATCGCAGGTGAACGAGTGAAACATGCAAATCATCCCTCGTTCGCGATCACGCCGCAGAAGAAGCAGCGGAAACCCAACCGCGACGAGGCCATCCCGGGCGGCGACGATGGCTGGGGATCGCCATCCGCTCAGTGTAGCAACCGAGACTGCGGAGCGCGTGCTCGGCCTCGCCATAGCCGCAAATGCCGCAACGCGGCAACCCACCAGTCCACCGTGAAAGCCGAGTTTTCCGGTTGCGTGGAGTTCCCGCAAACCGGCCACGAACTTTCCCCCAAACACATGGCTGAGGGCGCGCACCGGCAGGAGGTTATGCGCCGGCCTCACCCGGCAAACAAATTTTTTCGGCCTTACTTCGCATACGGGTTGTACTTGATCGCGCCGGTCTTCTGATCGCGGGAGAAGCGCTTGGCAAACTCCCAGGCGATCTTGCCATACTCAGGGTACAGGGCGTGCACCAGGTCCGCCGTATAAGCCAGGGCAACCATAGGGACGCCATCAGCATCGTTGAAATACCAGCGCGTATTCTCATACTCGCCATTGAGCGTGACACGTTCCGTCCGGTCGGCCTTGAAGCCGTTGATCGGGTATGTCTTGAAGTCGTACGCGTCGATCTTCTTCATGGCGTTGTAGCCGAGGAACAAATTGAGCTGGGTCTGGTAGCCAATGGCAATGGTTCCCTTCACCTGGTCGAATGCGCCGCCCAGGTCAAAGGCGGAGGTCGTGAACATGACAGGCATGTGCGCCTTTGCGAACTGCGCGACCTGTTCCGGCGTGCCGGTGTAAGGAGCCGCCGCCATCGGGACCGCGGCGGCGAACACGGACGGGTCGCCGTTGATGGCCCTGAGCGTTGCAGCACCGCCCATCGAGTAACCCGTGACGTAGACGCGCGAAGCATCCAGCGCGGGATATGTCTTGAGCATGTACTTCACCAGCTTGGGCAGAACGTCGGACAAGAGGTTCGATATGGTCGAGTGATCCGGCGCCACGATGGCGAACCGCTCGGAGCCGGCCAGGGGGAGCAGGCCAATCTCGTCCACGAACTGCCGCGGATCGTCTCCGCCACCATGCACCGCGAGCCACAGCGGCACCGTGCCCGCGGGTGCCGTGCCCTTGACCACTTCCTCAGGCAGATACTCAACCCAGTACTGCAAAAACTCGCCGTTGGGGGTCTTCACGTCGTTGAAACGGTCCTCGGACTTGACGGTTACGTGGATGCGGTCCTTCGTCACGCCGTTGATTACAGCGTTGCGCTCGCACAGGGAATAGGGCGCCTGGTCCATGCCGTAGCCCTGATACGGAGTAGAGGCCGAATTCAAACCGCGATTGAGCACCCCGACGCGCATCGCCTTGACGAACAGATTGTAGTAGGCGTCTTTGACGTACTTGGCGGCATCCGGATTCTGGTCCTTCGCCACCACCACCCGCCTGATCGGCAGCGCCTGGTCGTAGTAGGCCTCAACCCCGCTGGCGCTTTCGTAGGCATTCGCGCCGTTGGCCTTTTTGTACTTGTCCACGATGAAATCGGCCGCGTTCACCAGGTATGCGGGAACCAGCCCAGCCACGGGCCGGGCGCTTTCCATCTTGCCGTTGATGAGCAGCATGCCCGCGATGCGGCCGACGTAATCGACCGTTCCGGCGATGTAGTTGTTCAGGTAGGTTGCGCCGCCGTCGATCCCAATGACGTACAGGTAGCCGAAGCCGCCGAAGTACTCGGCGTCGCAGTATCCCGGCGCGCCTCTGCCGCCGGGTTCGGACGCCTTCTGCGCGAACATGGCCGTCTGGAGGCCATAGTAGTTTTTCTGGTCGCCGGCGGCGAAGGCTTTTCCATTCGCCGGGGTGACCAGCACGACGCTGCCGATCGCCTCGTCGATGATCTTGATTACGCCCAGATCCTTGAGGTATTGCAGCGCGGCGTCCTTGTTCGGGAAGGCCTTCTCCGCGAACACCATGATGTTGGTATTCATCCGGGCCGCGGCGTGACCGCCGTACATGTTGGCCGACCTGTAGATGTATGCCGTTCCCTTCGGGAAGCCGTCCAGCGCCGGATGGGACTTGAAAGTCCTGGCGGTGTTGCCATCGATCGTGGCCACGGCTGCGGGGCCGCTCACGCGGGCTTCTTCCAGGGTCTCGAAAGTAGCTTGGTTCTTCTGGGTGCCGGTATAGTTGAGAGCCAGCGCGCCGGATGGCAGTGACAGCGCCGCCGCCAGCGTGAGGGTATGGAATAGATTTTTCCGCAACACTGATTTTGTCCTTTCCGATTTGTCCCGATGGAAAACGCGGGGCTTACTTGCGGCTCCCGCCCACGCTCACGGTGTAACCCTTCAGCGGCTTATCGTCCGCACCGAGCAACCGGGCGCAGAAGTCGGTGGCTCCGCCGCCGTTGACCACGGCTGCACGTACGATGTTCGGCCCCTTCTTGAGGGTGATGCGCTTGGAGACGCCATCGTCAATGACGGTCTGGCGATCGCCGTAAATGCCGATCAGCTCTTCGCCGTTGACCCACCAGACCGAGGCCGCGTTGGAGCCGATGGCCAGGCGCACGTTTTGCATCTCCTGCGGGCAGTTCACGGTGGTGACAACCCAGAAGAGCACATTGCTCGTAGGTTTGCCCAGGGCGATGCCGAAATGATAAAGGTTGACGTTGTAGTTCCTAGTGTCCACAGCGTGCCAGGTGAGTTGCGCGTCGCCGACGGTCACCTTGTCGCCATCGTTCGGAATGACGGTGAACTGGTCGGGAAAATACTCCTTCTTGACCATCGCCTGGACGGCGCTGTCGCCGAGCCCGTTGACGCCGATCGGCTCCAGCAGCAGCCAGCGCGGGATGAAGCCGAGCGCGTCGGGAGCCTTTTGCGGCGTGGAGGGACTTGTCAGGGAAGGCCCAAGACCTTGAGCCGCGGCGAGCGAAGCGGCGGCAATCGCCAGAAACGCCGAGGCGGCCAGTACGGCGATAGCGGATGTGTGATGTTTAGAGAGCCGATTCATGAAAGATCCTTGGCAGACATTGATGCTCACGGCAAGTTGACCAGCCAGTGCTGCTTATTGCTCGATGGATCGAACTTCTCGAGCGTTGCGAAACTGGCACCTATGGCCGTGAGGGCCATCGTTTCCTTGGAATTGGGGACCGACTTGGGCATAATGCGCCAAGTGCCGTCGGCAAGCTGGTCGAAACGCCACAATTGTTCCGGCGCTCCGGTGAAGGCCGGGAGGACGACCAGTTCGGCATTTTCGGTGGCGGCCAGCGTGCGGTCCGTGCCGGCGATGGTGATCTTGAAATACGGCGAGCCGGGGTAGCCGCCGCTGTTTGGGGCCGGGGCAATGGCCCACTTCTGCTGGGCCTGGACCAGGTAATTCGCCATCCGGACGGGAACGTTGCCAGCAGGCCAATTCGTCGAAACTTGCGACGGATCCTGGTTCGGGACCGGAGTAGAAGCGCCGGCGAACATTCCCCTGCCGCCGCCGGGGGCTGCCGCGCCGCCCCGTCCAGCCGTGCCGCCAGGCGCCGCCGCCGGAGGCGTTGCCCCAGGTGCAGGTGCGCCGCCGGGTCCCGTTGCTCCGCTCCGGCCGGGTCCCCCGGGTGCGCCGGCTCCCCGGCCGCCGCCCCTGCCGCTGCCGCGCGGGCCGCCGACAGGCACTCCCTCTACGGCAAGCTCCAGAGACGTGCCGGTGCGCTGCGACTCGATCTCATAGGTGCCTTCCTTCATGTTCACGCCAGCGACCGGCCAGCCATCTTTCCACAGCAGCGGGCGGATATCCAGCACGCTGGCGCCCCCCTTGTCGAAGTCGGCTTCCCAATGCATGGAGAACTTCATCACGCCCTGTCCCAGATCGAGCAGGCCGAAATGGCCGGGGCCAACCAGGCGGCCGCCGGAACCAATGAGCTTCGTGCCGCCGCCCAGGATCATGTCGACACCCTCGGCGTCGAGGTAGGGGCCGGTGACCTTCCTGGAACGGCCCATGCGGATGTTGTAACCCGAGTCCGCCCCCCGGCAGCAACTGCCGTGCGTGGCCAGAAGATAATACCAGCCATCGTGGTACATCATATCGGACGCTTCGCAGTTGATAGCGAGATTGATGGGCTTGTCTTTGGGGTTGATCCGCAAGCCCGTCTTAGGATCCAGTTGGACCAGCCGGATGTAGCCGATATAGGAGCCGTCGACCATCCACAACTTGCCGTCGGTGGGATCGAGAAACAAGCCCGGATCGATGGCATTGGAATCCTCCACGCCGTTTGAGGAGTCGACCACGCCGCCTTCGTTCCATTTGTAGTTGGGGGAATTCGGATCGAGCGTCTTGCTCCAAATCATGTAGACAAAAGCTCTGCTCGCGGGGTTCCCACCCTTGGCGAGCGGCGGGGCGGATTCCGGCGCCGGGAGCCGGGGGTTGGCGATGTACATGTAGTAGCGGTCGCCGATGTGGATGACGTCCGGAGCCGCTCCCGTCAGCAAGGGCCTTACCCCAGCGCGCCAAGTCCAGCCGTCATCGGACACCAGGGGAGCGCCGCCGGTGCCGTAGGTATAGTACTTGCCGTCGCACAGCACAACCGTGGAGGGGTCGTGGATTCCGAATTGGCCATCCAGAGCAAAGGCGATGGAAGCCACGGCGAGCACCGTCGCCGCTATTGCGTATTTCATTAGGCTGTAACTCCTTAGTCGCGTGAGGTTCGACCAAATGCTAACACGGCGCAAAAATCCGCTGCAAGCGTTTTCATTACGGGCCAGCCGCATGGTCGTCACTTCGCCGCCGTTCCCGGCGGTACGGCCGGCTTGGTGGATAGCTTCTTGAACAGGGCCGGATCGTACTCCTCCAGGCCCGAGATTCCGTAGAGGTGGTTCGCGGAAATCCACGGCAACCAGAAGCGGTGACCTCCAATGCCGCGCGAGGAGCCCGGACCCACACGCCAGCCTTCCTGTTGCCAGCCTATGCCTTTCACGTCGTACTGGCGTCCCGGGAGAGCGACCATGGATTTCGTGTCATGCAGCAGGACTCGGGCCACGTCGAGATAGTGCTGATCCTGGGTGAGGTTGTAGAGCTTGGCGTAAGAGGGCACGGCCCAATCCAGGTACTCGTCGACGCCGCCGGAGGCCGCCGCGGTGATGGCCTGGACACCGACGGTGGGAACGCCCCTCTTATAGTGAAGCTTCGCGTCGTCCTGGTCCGGCGGCATCGGGAGGTTCCAGATCCAGATCCAGCTTTCGGCGAAATTAGCGGCGGCTTTGGCGCGTTCCAGCCACTTGGGGTCCTTGGTGGAGTCATAGAGACTCAGGTAAGCTTCCATGCTGAGCATCCCAGCCTCTTTATCGGTGATATTCGGATTGTCGATTGCGCCTCCGATAAAGACTCCCCGCGTTCCGTAATTAGACCAGACGTATTCGGCGGCGCGGATCGCCGACGCTCTGTACTTGGGGTCGCCGGTCTCTTCGCTCATCAGCACGAGCAGCGGCACGGGGTTGTAGCTTGTCGTCCCCGATGCCTCGGCAACCTCGTTGCTTCCGCGTTTCCAACGCCGGGGGAAGGATCCATCCTGCCGCTGCTGCAGGATGAGCCATTCGGCATATTGCTGGACCCAGTTGAACCACTCCGGATGCTGGCGGCCCAGGGCGCGCTCACGCCGGTAGGCGCGCATCAGCACGCGCATGTCTTCGGTGGCGTTTCGCAGCCAGGGAGCGAGCCAGTCGTGCTCCGGTTCCCACGGTTTCCCGGTTTTGAGATCGTAGCCGGTCCCCTGCAGGGGCACGGTGGGCAGGGCCTGGATCAGCGACGAGATAATGGCCAGACCGGTCTGGCGCATTTTCTGGCCGCGCTCGCTTTTATCGCGATCGGCTTCGCGTAACAACTCGTCCGCGCACTCGATATTCTTGCCGACAAAGCCCATGGCCACCATGGTCCAGTTCCACTGCAGGTCGTCCACTACGGTGGAGAGAACGAAGGGGATGGCGGTGCGTCCGTCGATGGTGGCGGCCGTGGACTCCAGATGGTCCGTAAGAACGCGGCGCATCTGCTCGACGTCGATATAGTAAACGGGCGGTTTCAGCGTGTTCCACGCCCACCGCCAGGCATCCCGCTCCACGTCCCGGAACGATTCGTTCTGGCCGAAGCGAAAGCTTAGCTGGTAGCTGTGGGCCACGCCCTGAGTGATCGGGTGATAGCGCCTCACCCATCTGGTTGTAGCTGGAGCCACCGGCGCGCCGCGACCGCCTCCCACACTGCCCGTGGTTCCTGGAAAGCGGAAGCCGAACTCGATGGGGCCCTCGTCTGACTGCCAGGCCCCCAGTGCGCCGAACTGGAACCGCGCATCGGTCATCACGGCGTTTGTCGGCGTTTCCGTCACGGTTGTGTCGCCCCTCGGTGCAGGGTCCAGCATGGCTACGGAGGCGCCGTTGCTGAAGGAAAGCGCGAACAGAGGCGCCGGGAGTATATCCTCGCGCATCATGAAGCGGTGGGCCGCGTAGTTCGCCGTGCCGCCGGGCGAGCCTGCGCCATCATATGTGGGATCGCCGTATAGCGTGCCCGGCGCCATGTAATTCACGTCGGCCCAACCTACGGACGGGTCGACCGTGAACTCGACCGACGAGTCAAAGCCGCCCGGCGTGGTTCCCGTGACTTCCACCTTCCTGCGAACGGAAACGACGGAGCCGCTGATGCTCCACTGGTCGTTGACGTGGAAGACAACGCCCTCGGCATAAGCGATGTCAGCCCGAGCTTCGACTCCAGCCGCGGTCATAATGGCCGTCTTGTATCCGGCTGCAAGCTGGCGTATGTCGTCTCCCGAGCGAAAGACTTCCAGCTTTGCGGGCTTCGGCTGGAGGATGCGCGGCGCAGCCGCCCCCGCGATCTCCATGCCCCACCCGTCCGCCGTGGAGCGGACGAAGGAAACCGTTGCTCCGGTTTGCAAGCGCCCGAGGTTTACTCGATTGCCTGGTTGCGCGAATGACGCCAATCCTCCCAGATACAGGCCGAGCAGTACATACTTTTGCAACATGGTATTTACAGCCCCTTTGTGTACGCGCCTGCACGAACACACAGGAACTATAACGCCGCGCAACGTTGAAGTCCATTTCATTCGCCAATGCATTTGTAATTCTGGGCGCTGCTGCGTTCGGCCAACCGCCCGCTAACTAGCCAAGGCTTCGGCCTTGATATCCCTGCGGGATATGGGAGTCGAGGAAGTCAGGAGTCAGAAGCCAGAATGGCGGCGGCGTAGGCGTTCAGGAGTCGGCCGGCTTCTTCCAGTCGGCCTCAGGGTTGCCGCCTGAAACCGTCATAACGGGAACAAAATTCTCGTTGGGGCCCCTATGGGCCTAACGGCCGGTACCTTGATTCCAGTTGCCGCCGAACGGCGAGCGGAAGAAAAGGCGCCGCAAATGCAGAACAGCGCTGCCGCCAGTCTACGTTTTTAGCGTGCCTGTTTACAACTGGTGGCATCCCGAACTTGCCGAACGGCTGTACGCGCCAGAGTGCAGCAGCCCCCTCCGAGCAGTTGCTATGTCGTACATGTGTTATGTCCGGATTGCTCTTGGATCACGCGCTACTCGAACATTGGTCCAACCGAGAGCGTGGGCCGTATACAGGGGCGCTGACGGATTTCTCCCGTGAAACGCCGTCCACAGCATTGTCAGCCCAACGCCGCCAGAGTATGGCGGTATTTCCGGCAAAAAGCGCTTGTCCGACCGCGGCCTGCGCGACTGTCTCCCAGGTCAGGCCAGAATCAAGCGACGTCCCTTCGGTTCCGGAATCGGATCTCCGAATTCCTTCGCTGTGTCGACCCACAAGCGAATCGCATCCTGAGCGTTACTCAAGGCGCTCTCCTGAGTATCGCCGTGCGCAGAGCACCCTGGAAGTTCTGGCACGTCTGCCACAAACGCCTCGTCTTCTTCGCTCCAGTAGATGATGACTTCGTATTTGATCATGGCTTGAAACCAAGCTTCGCCTTCAGTATTGCCGCGCGGACTTGTTTGACCTGGTACGGCTTTGCGTTGGCGCCCGCTCGTTGTAAGTTGATCTTCTCCTCCACCCCGCTCTTACGGAAAAGGTGGTGGCTGCCTCGTACGCGTTTCTCAAAGCCCAACCTTTCGAGCAACCGGCACAGATCGTCAAAACGGATGGCGGCATCCGCAGTTCCGCTGAGAAGCCGCTGTAGCGTTTTCTCAGCGCCCATAGGGACATTGTACACGGCTCTCATTGGCTGTCCGCTGCACCCACGCTCGGTAACCGCCCTCTCTTCCTGGCCGGCACCACCCCAGGGGGCTGACGCGAGTTGATTCCCGCGGTCCGTATTCCGGATCACTCCCGCGACACACCGCTCACCAAGATCAAATGAGCGAGACCCGCCATGGTGGCGGGCCCTCAGGTGACGTGCTCTCAGTGGGAGCGGCAGAACCCGGCCAGACGGCCATTCCTCGCACAGGCCCCATCTGTCGCTTAGGGCCCATATTGGGCAATTAACGCGCCGGGCCCTGTCTTCAAGGATTAGTCCCCAGTCTCTCCGGCGGGCGCTTTTTTCTTCGGAACGCCCTTGGTATGGCAGTCCGCGCACTTCACCCAATGGACATTGTGCTTGCTCTTGGTGGAAGCGAACGTGGTATCCATCTTCTCCACGTCGAGCCCGCAATTCGACATCTTGGGATGACAGGTGGCGCACGACGCCTTGGTGGTTTGCCCGTGCTGCGCGTGGCACGCCAGGCAACTGATGCCTTCGTGGACGCCCATTCCGGTGCGGTCGTCCCCGCTGCCCACCTGCGCCGTGGAAAGCGGGGCGTGGCACTGGTAGCAGAGAGCCTGGCGCCGGTCGTTGCTCATCTTCACCGCGCGGGTTCTATCGAACATCGCCGGCAGAGGCAGGTCGGCCACCGGAATGTACTGCTCGGTGCGCCGGTCGAACAGCGCCAGCGAGGGCCGTGTAATTTCCTGCGAAGGCCCCAGCACGGTGCCCTTCTCGCCGGCCTTGTTCATGGGCTGGCCCTCGCGATGCATCTCGTGGCACGTGACGCAGGGCATGGACGGCATGCCGGTCAGTTTCGCGTCCGTCAGGCGCCATGGACCTTTGCGGCCGATGGGAGTGACGAGCGCCGCGATGCCGCCCTCGAACTGCATGCCGTGGCACCGCAGGCAATCGTCCATCAGCAGGTTTTCCGCGTTGTACTTCTTGTCGAGGAAGATGCGCGCGTAGGTGGCGCTGTGCGGCCCCGCCTGCCACGCGGCGTACTCCTGGCGATGGCAGCCCTGGCACTGCTCCGTCATGGCCAGGGCGTAGCGGTTGGGGAAGCCGATCTGCTCCGGCAGATCGCCGCGCAGGTGCGCGTAGGCGCGTTGGGCGTTAGTCATGTGGAACGACACGTCGGTGGTGAACGCATCGCCATGACATTTTCCGCAGGCGATGCCGCGATGGCTGGAGTCCGTCCACTTGTCATAGACCGGCTGCATCTCGTGACAACTGGTGCAGCGCCGGCCCTTGCCGGTCTCGAAATAGAAGCTCGCCGCCGGCACCATGACGAGCACCGCCGCGGCCACCAGCGCCGCTCCAAGGATCCACTTTTTCACGACATCACCTTCGATCCCTTCCAGGCGCGCAGCAGGTTGGAAGAAGCGCGATAGGCATTCGCCAGGATAGTGAGCGCCGGGTTAAACCCGCCGTTGGTCACGTGTACGCTGGCGTCGATCACGTAAATGTTGTCCACGTCGTGGAGCTGGCAATCGCGGTTCACGACGGACAATTTCGGGTCGTTGCCCATGCGGCAGGTGCCGGCCTGGTGCTGGCCGCCGCTGAGGCCGGGGCCGGGAATGCGGGTCCAGGTCCGCGTCGCGCCGGCTTCCTTGAGCCACGCTTCGGCTTTGCTCGCCAGGAATTTTCCGGTCTCGATGGTGTGCGGGTGACGGCCTCCGGAAAGACGCGCCACCGGAATGCCCCAGGCGTCCTTCACTTTCGGGTCCACCTGGACGCGCGCGTCGAACACCGGCAGTTCCTGCACGGGGCCGAAAATCACCACGGTCCGCTTGTAGTATTTGCGGATGAATTCCTTCTGCTCTGCGCCCCAGCGCGGCACCCACGGGGGCATGGACGTCACGAAATGGTAAGGCAGGCGGATGAACTCGTTGGCCAGCATTCCCCCGCCCGCGAATCCGGGGTTGCCGTGGTTGTAATCGCAGATGGCGATGGAAGCGCCGGGGCCGATATCGTCGAAGGTATCGAATTCGAAGATGCCGTTGGCACCGGAGTAGGAGTGGCCCTGCAAATTTCGCCCCACCCAGTCCCCTCGGTTTCCCAGGCCGGCGGGGAACAAGCGGTGCCGGGTGTTCAACAGCAAGCGGGCCGATTCCACCGCCCCGGCGCTAACGATCACGAGGTCGGCGGTCTGCTGCTGGAGCCGGTTATCGGCATCGAAATAGGCGACTCCCGTGGCTTTTCCGGCGCTGTCCAGCAGGATTTCGCGAGTCATGCACTCGGTGCGGAGCTCGCAATTGCCGGTCGCGAGAGCTGTGGGGATGACGGTGTTGTGGGTTCCGGTGCGCGCGCTCAATTCGCAGGCGAACCCCACGCACCAGCGGCACCGCATGCAGGATCGCCGTCCGTTATACGGGACGGAATTCCGCAGCATCGGGATATGGAACGGGTGCAGCCCCAATCGGCGGGCGGCCGGTTCCAGGATCGCGTGTTCCTTGCCGGGCGGCAGCGGCGGCATGGGAAGCGGCTTGCGGCGGGGAGCTTTGAAAATGTTTCCGCTATCGTCGCCCGAGACGCCCATTTCCCATTCGGCCTTTTCGTAGAAGGGCTCCAGGTCGTCGTAGGAGATGGGCCAGTCTTCCAGCGTGCTGCCTTCCACGGCGCCATACGTGGAGCGCATGCGGAAATCCTTCTCCATATAGCGCCAGGCCTGCGCCCCGTAGCTGAACGTGCCGCCGCCCACGCACGCCGCGTTGTTGCTGTATCCGCCATCGCTCGGGGGCACGACACTCTCGCGGCCGTGGCCATCCACTACCACGCGCGGATTGCGCTCGTCGTCGGGACCGAAACTGGCGCCGAGCACCGACGTGCGCTGGTTGTACAGATCATCCTTGCGGCAATCGGCGGCGGAATACCACTTTCCGCGCTCCAGCAAGACCACGCTCAAGCCGGCGGTAGAAAGCTCTTTGGCCACCACGCCGCCGCCCGCTCCAGCGCCTACGATGACCGCGTTGACGTGCTTCATAGGCCCTCGTAGTGCTGGCGCCCGCGCACCGGAGGGAACGGCAGGCCGACCATCTTCCAACTGACCCGATTGCGATTGCCGCCATGGCGCGGGTCGCCGTAGAAACCCTGGCGGGTGTGGGCCAGGACGAGCTCGAAGAACGGCTTGGAGGTCTGTTCGACACCGCGCAGCACGTCGACTTGCTGCCCGGGCGATAAGTCCGCGAACGGCTGGCCGAATTTCGCCCGGCTCGCGGAATCCACTTCGGCGAGACCTTTTCGATAAGCCTGGCGGTGCTTGCGGAAGGCCCTGGTGAGTTGAATATCGATGTAGGTGACCACCCCGGCGAATCTCGCTCCGGGATCGCGATCGGCGGGGATGAGCTGCTCGCAGATCGCGTCCACCGTGCGAGCCTCCGAGGGGGTAAAAAAGCGCCACTGGCTGGAGGAGTGTCCTCGCGCGCAGCCGATCAACGAGCCGGTGACGGCAACGGAAACTCCCGCTCCCAAAATTGTGCGGCGTCGCATTTAGGCTCCCTTCGCTGTCATCGAAAGCAGTTAAAAGATCAGTTTATCTGAAAACATCCGAAAAATAGACACCCCGGATCAAATTAATCCAATCTTGCGATGGACGGCCGAAATCCTGCTGGACGCAGTACCGCAGGGGGAGCGCAGCACCTACCGCAAGGTCCGCGAGCGCGGCGCTTTCGATTTCGCCATAGCCGGCGCGGCCATCGCCGTAACGCTGGCGGACGGCAAAGTGGCGGCCGCGCGGGTGGTGCTGAGCGGCGTGGCGGCGGCGCCCTGGAGGTCCCCGGAGGCCGAGAAGGCGCTGGTGGGTAAGCCGCTCGATAATGCGACGGTGGAGGCCGCAGCAATGGCAGCGGCAAAAGACGCTGTGGCGCTCGAAAAGAACCAATACAAAATCGCGCTGGTGCGTGGAATCCTGGAAGAGACGCTGCTTCGCCTGGCAAAGGCGTGAGGTTGGTGAGACAGTTCCCCGTGCCGCAACACTACACGGGTAAATGCCCGCCGCCCCTCGTTCGCCCGGTACCGAATACCGTCCCGCCATCGATGGTTTGAGAGCGGTAGCCGTACTGGCGGTGTTCTTGTTCCATCTGAACCGCCGATGGCTGCCCGGGGGATTCGCCGGGGTCGATATCTTTTTCGTTATCTCAGGCTACCTGATCACTTCCATCATTCTGCGGGACTGCGAGGGCCGGCGATTCCGCTTTGGACGTTTCTATCAGCGGCGCATCGCGCGCCTTCTGCCCCCATTTTTTGCGGTCGCGCTGGCCACGCTCGTTGGAGCTGCCCTGATTTATTCCCCGCAAGACCTGGCCTCCACGGGCGCAACGCTTTCCGCGGCAGCCGCGTCCATCGCCAATCTGAAATTCCTGTTGCAGGGAAATTATTTTGCTCTCTCTCCCGATTCCCAGCCTTTCCTGCACTGTTGGTCGCTCTCGGTGGAAGAGCAGTTCTATCTGTTGTTCCCGGCTGCATTCTTGCTCCTTTTTCGGCAGACCAGCAAATACCGGATCCACGTGCTGGCGGGGCTTTTCGCTGTCAGCTTCCTGTGTTATGTCGCGCTCCATCGTGTACGGCCCGAATGGGCGTTCTATCTGCTCCCTGCACGGGCGTGGGAACTGCTCGCCGGAAGCATTCTCGCTAACTGGCGGGGCGGGCTGTTCCGCCTGCCATATATAGGTTGGATTCTCATCGCTATCTCGTTGCTCTCCGGCCAGTATTCGATCCTTGCGGTAGCCGGCGCGGTATGTCTCCTGTTGCCCGGCAACGACCGCATTTTGTCTTCCAAGCCTCTGGTTCTGGTGGGACGCTTGTCTTACTCGCTCTACTTGTGGCACTGGCCCGTGTTCTCCCTGGTGGACTACCAATTCTATTGGCAGCCATGGCTTGTCAGGATGGGCTTGAAGATATTAGTCAGCTTCGGCGCCGCCGCACTCTCTTTTACGCTGATCGAACAGCCGGGGCGGGTCCTCCTGAACCGTCCGGGCAGCCGCGGGCTGGCATTCGCGGCTCTGGCCTGCTCTCTGGCAGTGTTGATACCCCTCGGCATCGTCGTGAGGAATGCCAATTATGTGAATGCGGACGCGCGTGCCGTCCGCAACGGCGGGCTGCGTTTCAATCCAGCCGGCAAAAATGGCTCGATGGTCCTCATGGGCGATAGCCACGGCTCGATGTACGGCAAAATGGCGGAAGAAATCGCACGGGAGCGCGATTTGCGGCTCGACGTGATCAGCGTGGAAGCCGGAAATCCCCTCCCGAACTCCGCGGGGCGGAATTCCCAACTGTGGGCGGATTCCCTTGCCATCGTGAAGAAAGAGAGGCCCGATTTTCTGGTGTTCGTCTGTAAGTGGGAGAAGCTGCAGGACGACAGAAGCCGGCTTGCCATCGCCCTGGGGGAGCTGAAACCCTACGCGCGCTTTGTTTTTCTCATCACGCAGCCGCCGGTGTTGCCGGAAATCGCCAGCCGGGAAGGCATTCGGAACGGGAATCGACCGCCGTTCCGCGAAAATGCGGAGGAGCGCGCTTCCCGGACGGACCTTAACGAAATCGTGAAAAGCTGTGCGGTTGAGAACGTGAGAGTAGTCGATATCGAGCCGCTGTTTTCGCGGAATGGCGGGGAAATCCGGTTCGTCGATAGCCGGCGGAGACAGCTTTATCAGGATCGCGACCATCTCTCCGTTGCGGGAGCGAGTCTGGTGAAGCCTGAGCTGATCGCGGCCATGAGCGGCCTCACTGCTTCACGCTGATCGACGGGGGTGGCAGCCAAATCTTTACCGTGGTTCCCTTCAGGCTTCTAGCAGGTCGAAAACAGCGCATCTGCCCCGCGTCGATCCGGCCGCGCAGGTCGCCGTTGGTGGGTGCGCGAAACCACGCGGGCTGCGCCACTTGATATTCTGATCGAGTATGGCGAAGTTAATTTGGTTGTTAGCAGGCGCGGCGCTCGCGGCCTCGATGGCTCCGGCGCAGGATAGCCCGGAGCAGATTCTGCAGAAGGCCGTGTCGCTGCACCAATCGGGCGCCCCGGAGAAGGCCATCCCGCTCTATCGCGAATTCCTGAAACTCCAACCTGACGCGGCGCAGATCCGGTCCAATCTCGGCGCGGCGTTGGCCAGCACGGGCCGCTACGACGAGGCGATTACAGAGTATCGGCAGGCGCTCAAAGGTCTTCCCGGCGATCCGCGCATCCGGCTGAACCTCGCGCTTTCGCTCTACAAGTCCGGGCAGATTTCCGATGCCGCCAAGGAGTTCGAGTCGTTGCATATCTTGCAACCCACCAATCGGCAGGTGACGGATCTGCTGGCCGATTGCTGGCTACGGCAAGGACAAAACAAGAAGGTGATCGACCTGCTGACCCCCGTGGCAGCCGCCGATCGCACGGACCTAGCCGTAGCCTACATGCTGGGGACTGCGCTGCTGCAAGAGAAGAACATGGATAAGGGACAGCAGATGATCGACCTTATCCTGCACAACGGCGATTCCGCGGAGGCCCGTTTTCTGATGGCCACGGCCAAAATGGATGCCATGGACTTTACCGGCGCGGTGACGGATTTGCAGAGGGCGGCGGCCTTGAACCCCAACCTGCCGGACGTCTACTACTACCTCGGCATGGCCCATAAATCGGTGGGCGACCAGGCGGCGGCGCGGAAGGACTTCGAGAAGGAAATCGCCCAGAACCCCAACGATTTCGGCTCGAACCTGAACCTTGCCATGATGCTGAAAGAGGATAACGACTTCGAGGGCGCCAAGCGCCTGCTGGAGCACGCCCTGCGCGTTCGCCCCGGCGATCCGGGCGCGCTCTACCAGTTGGCTACCATCGACCTGGAGGCGGGTAAGTTCGAGGACGCGAGAATCAAACTCGAGGGCATCCTGAAAGATTCCCCGCAATTCATCGAAGCGCATATCAGCCTGGCCACGGTCTACTACCGGCTGAAGCGCAAGCAGGATGGCGACCGCGAAAGGGCCCTGGTGCAAAAACTTAACGCCGAAAAAGACGCCAAAGAGGCCAAGGACAGGGATAAGGGCAAGTAATCGCAGGTGTAGGGAAGGGCGGCCGGTTATTGCTCTCCAGCCCGTTCGTCCACCTTTAGGATCTGGTCGGCCGATACGTTTCGCAGCGTTTGGCGAATCCCGCTGGGCCAGCGGATCTCGATGGACGAAATCTTAGTCTCGGGGCCCAGGCCGAAATGCACGCGCTTGTCGCTCGAAGACATGAACCCTACGCTGACGGCGACATGGTTGTAGAGCACCCGGCCCGATGCCGTGGTGAGCTTGACCTGCGCGCCGATGGCGTCGCGCGCGCTCTTGTGCCCGATCAGGTTCAGAAGCAGCCAATGGTTGCCGCTATCGGCGGTATTCATGAGGATCCGCGGGTGCTCATTGAGCGAAGTCACCACGATGTCCAGGGCGCCGTCGTTATTCAAGTCGCCGAAGGCCGAACCACGCTGATACCCCACGTGCAGGAAATCCTTTCCCATGTCTTGGGAAACGTCGACAAACGTCTTGCCGTCCACGTTCTCGAACATCGTGTCATGCTGCGCCGATTTTTCGTTAACCTGGTCCACATCCCCGTTGGCCGAGTAGATATCCTTCCAACCGTCGTTGTTATAGTCGATGAATCCGTTGCTCCAGCCCGAATACGGCACACTTAGTTTCTGCACCTTGGATGCGTACGAATAGTGATCGAAGCCGTCCCCCTTGTTCCGCAGGAGGCCCCAGATCTGCCCCATCAGGTTGTTATAGAAGATATCCACCTTGCCGTCGTTATTGAAGTCCTTGGCATCGCTGCCCATCGACGAGCCGACGTGCGCATTTTCGTTATAAGCCACGCCTAACTCGAGGCCCCGTTCCTCGAAGGTTCCATTGCCTTTGTTTATGAAGAGGGAATTCGGCTCGGTATCGTTGGAGATGAACACGTCCATGAAGCCGTCGTTATTGAAGTCGGCGATCGAAATCCCCATCCCCTTGCCGGGCGCGGCGCCAAACCCGGATTTCTCGGTGACGTCCTCGAATTTCCCGTGGCCCAGGTTGTGGTAGAGGCGGTGAGGCACGCTTTTGTACCGCCGCGGGTCGCAATAAAAATCCTTCTCGCCCATGGTGCAGCGGATGTCGGTCTGCGGGGTCCAGATGGTGTAGTTGGAAACCACCAGGTCGAGCAGTCCGTCGTTGTCGTAGTCGAACCATGCGGCATCCACGCTGAGCGTGTTTGGCGGCTTGCCGCCAATGCCGGAAGCCTCGGTCACGTCCGTGAAGGTGCCGTCCCCGTTATTGTGATACAGGGTGTTTCTTCCGGCGGCGCAAATGAACAGGTCCGGGTAGCCGTCGTTGTCGTAGTCGCCCACCGCCACGCCGAAGTTGAAGTCCAGTTTCTCTCCCAGCAGCCCCGCTTTGGCGGTGACGTCCTCGAAGGTGCCGTCGCTCTTCTGGTGCAGCAGGCAGTTGTAGTACGAAGCGTCCGTCTTTTTGAGCTCGGGCAGTTGGGCGCCGTTGGTGAAGAAAATGTCCATCCGCCCGTCGTTGTCGTAGTCGAAGATGGCCACGCCGCCGCACATCGGCTGGGGAAAGTACTTTCGGACCACCAGGCTGTTATTCGATTTATAGGAAAAGGCCGAGCGGCCGGCCACATCCACAAAGCCCGGCCGCTTGCCCAGCGTGGACGGATTGCCGCTGAGCAGGGTGAGGCATACAAACGCCGCCAACACCGGTATCGCCATCGCAATTGCGCTTTTCAGACCACCCTCCGCACTCCAAAGTATCACCTCTTGTGGGATTCCTGCTAGACTGATCGAAATGAGCAGTGCGCACCGGCGCCCGGCCCTGGTCAGCCTTATCTCGATTGCGGCAGCGGTCTCCCTTTCCATCGCCGCGCCCGTCGCGGGTCCCATCGTCTTTGAGGAAATCGCGGCTCAGGCCGGCCTCGCCTTCGTCTCCGACAGTTCCCCCACTCCCAACAAGAATCAACCGGAGACCATGGTGGCGGGCGTGGCGCTTCTGGATTACGACAACGATGGCTTTCTGGACGTCTACGTGGTGAACGGCGCCGCCATCCCCTCGCTGCGCAAGGAAGGACCGCAGTATTGGAATCGCCTTTACCACAACAACCACGACGGCACTTTCACCGACGTCACCGAGAAAGCCGGCCTGGCCGGCCAAGGCTATGGGATGGGCGTGGCCGTGGGAGACTACGACAACGACGGCTGGCCCGATATCTACTTGGCAAGCGTCACTAAGAACCAGTTATTCCATAACAACCACGACGGCACCTTCACCGACGTTACCGATAAGGCGGGCGTTGGCGGAGGCATGCTGAATGGAAAGAAGATGTGGTCGGTCTCCGCCCTTTGGGTGGACTATAACAACGATGGCCTGCTCGACCTGTTTGTGGTCAACTATTGCAAATGGGAAGTCAACAAAGACCCGATGTGCGGCCCCGCGGGAAAGCGCGCCTATTGCCATCCGCTGAACTACCAGCCGCTACCCGATACTCTGTACCGCAATAATGGCGACGGAACCTTTACCGACGTATCGGCCGAGGCCGGTCTGAATAAGCACTACGGCAAGGGAATGACTGCCGTCATGGCGGACTACGATGGCGACGGCTTCATGGATATCTTCGTGACCAACGACACGATGCCGAACTTTCTCTTCCATAACATTGGCGGCACGAAATTCGAAGAGGTGGCGCTGGAACAAGGCGTGGCCTATCCGGAAAGCGCCAAGGCGCTCTCCGGCATGGGCGCGGACTTCAAGGACGTGGACAACGACGGAAGGCCCGATATCTGGCACACCGCCGTCGAAAACGAGTCGTTCCCTCTCTACCACAACCGCGGCAATCAATTCTGGGAGGCCACTTACAAAAGCCGGCTAACATCCACCAGGACCATGTCTGGCTGGTCCAACGGGATTTTCGATTTCGACAACGACGGCTGGAAGGACCTGTTCGTCGCCCGCGGCAACGTGCTCGATAATGTGGCGCTTTTCTCCTCCCGCCAATACCAAGAGCCGAACAGTGTTTTCCGGAATCTCGGGAACGGCACATTCCAGGATGTGAGCTCGACCGCCGGCCCCGGTTTCCAACATGCCGCAGCGCATCGCGGTGTGGCCTTCGGGGACCTGGATAACGACGGCCGCGTGGATGCCGTGGTGACCGTTCTGAATGGGAAAATGGAGTACTTCCACAACATCACCAAGAACGGCAATCATTGGATTATGCTCAAGCTGGCAGGCGTCAAGAGCAACCGCATGGGCCTGGGCGCGCAGATCGCGATCACCGCCGAGGACGGCTCCAAGCAGTACAACCACGCCACCACCGCGGTGGGGTACGCCTGCTCCAGCGACCCGCGGGTTCACTTCGGCCTGGGCGCATCGAAGGTGGTTCGCGAGATCGATATCCGCTGGCCCAGCGGGATTCGCCAAACCCTGCGGAACGTACCGGCCGACCAGATACTGACCGTCGTAGAACGCGCTGGAATACAATAGCTGCGAAGGCTTCACCGGTGTCGGCTAGCAGACAAGAAGCCTCTCATTCCGGGCGCCTGTTACGGGTGTAACGGTACGCGTAACCCGGGTTTCTTCGGTCGCTCCAATTCATGGAATTTGGGCTTCGAAACGAAATTTTCTTGTACCGGCAGGCAACCGAGTGTATACTGCGGTCAATACCTTCAGCTTCTCGGGAACAATGAATGCACTCGACCACGGAGTTCGAGCAGGAAAGGCGTGAGTTTGAATCGCTTCTCGCGTCCGGCATTTTGGATCGCGCCCCCAACCTCGCGCAGGTGCTGACCTACGTTTGCGAAAAATATTTTGAAGGCGCCGCGGAACAGATCAAGGAGTACAACATCGCCGTGGAGGCGTTGGGCCGGCCCGCGGACTTCGACCAAAAGCGCGACTCCATCGTGCGGGTGGAGGCCCACCGGTTGCGCAAGCGCCTGCGGGAATATTATGAAGCCGAGGGCGCCGGACACAGCATGCGGATCGATATTCCGCCGGGGCAGTATGCGCCGACTTTCGTGCGCCAACTCGCGCCGCAGCCGCATATTGTTGAGGAAGCGACGGTGGCGGCGGAACCGGCCGAAGTAAGTGCTCCCGCTCCGAAGTGGACCGAGGTACACACGATTACCCCGATCCATAACCCTATCCCATTTAACGCTCCTCCGCCCATGCTGCTTCTGGAGCGGGGTTCCAGGAACCGTTCGGGAGTCTGGATTGCGCTGTCGCTGACTTTGTTGGCCGTTTTCGGCATGTTCATCTGGAAGGCGTCGGCGGCCAAGCCGGGCATGGTTTTAGCCCCTCCAGTACCCGGGATCGTTCCCCCGCCGTCGCAAAGCGTCCGAATTTTGGCGGGCTCAAATAGCGGTTCTTACACCGACCGCTTCGGCCGAGTCTGGCAAAGCGACCGGTACTATCAGGGCGGCTCCGTCTTCGATGCCACCGGTCACACCGTCGCCGCCACCCGCGACCAACGTCTGTTTGTCAGCCGCCGCGAAGGCGCGTTTTCATACGACATTCCGCTTCCACCGGGAGTTTACGAGCTGCGGCTTTATTTTGCGGAGAACCTTTACGGTGAAAACAATGTGGCTGGAGGCGGAGAGACCAGCCGTATCTTCCACGTTTTCGCCAATTCCGTGCCTATTCTGCAGGATTTCGATGTCATCCGGGAAGTCGGCGCCAGCACCGCGGATATCCGCGCGTTTAAGGACATTTCGCCCGCGGCGGATGGCAAACTTCACCTGAGGTTCGAGCCCAGCACCAATCCAGCGATGGTGAGCGCCATTGAGATTACACCGGGAACCGCCGGAAGACTAGTGCCCATCCGGGTAGCTTCGCGGGACCACCCCTATACCGATAAGCAGGGGCGCACCTGGGGCGCCGACGGTTACTCCCGCGGCGGCCAGTTAGTAATGCGCACCGAGCCGATTATCAACATCGACGATCCGGAGTTGCTGCACGGCGAGCGGTACGGCAACATCAGTTATATGATTCCGGTGCCGCCCGGGCGATATGGGGTAACGTTTTATTTCGCCGAAGCCTGGTTCGGCCCGGGCCAGTTTGCCGGCGGCGGAGTGGGCAGCCGCGTCTTCGATATTCTATGCAATGGCGTAGCGTTGCGCCGCGGCTTCGATATCTTCAAGGAAGCCCACGGCAGCGATAAGGCAGTGGTGCTTCCGATTCACGGGCTGGAGCCGGATGCGGAGGGCAAGCTTGTCATCTCGCTCATGCCCGTCCGCAATTACGCCTCTATTAATGCCCTGGAAGTTGTCGACGAATCGAAGTGAAATAAACGTACCTAAAACTCCTCTTTTTTGCGTATCCTTACCGTAGGAGGTGCCCATGTCGCACCACGCCCTGGCGATTCTTTCCGCGCTGACTATCTCCACCGGTGTCGCTCAGCAGAACCCGCCGCCGGCTAATCCTCCGACTGTCATACGCTCCACCACTCAGGAGGTCCTGCTCGATTTCATCGCGCGCGACAAGCATCAGAAGCTGGTTACTAATCTCCGCCAGGAAGACGTGGAAGTCCTGGAGGATGGAGTTCCGCAGACCGCGCGGAGCTTCCAGTATCGCGGCGGCCGCGGCGAAGCTGGGCTTCAACCGGGGCCGGCGTCTGCGAGCGCCGGCCCCAGCGCCGTGCCCTCACCGCTTCGCGAGATCAACCTGGTGTCGCTGGTTTTTGAAGGCGTCGGAGCGGAAAGCCGGCGCGAGGCAGCTCAGGCCGCGAAGGATTTCCTGGCAAACGATCTCGACCCCAACACCTACGTCGGCGTATTTACTCTCAAGAATCGCCTGGCCTTATTGCAACAGTACACCAACGATGCCGATCTGCTGAATAAGGCAGTCGACCGCGCAATGCGCGGCGCCTACCAGCAGTACGCGAAGGAAATGGAAAACGCGATTGCGAAGCTCAACAGCCTGTCGGGCTCCCCTGAGCAGTTCCAGGCGATCCGACCGGGCTCCGCCGAGGAACGTGGGCCCCAGGTTTCCGATCGTTTCACGGGGGTCGAACGGGCGATGGCGAGAATAGCCATCGAAACCCTCACCGCCTACGCGGGCCATATGTCGATTGACGCCCTGCAGCAGTTGATTGAAGCGCAGGCGCAACTTCCCGGCCGCAAGACCGTCATCTATTTCTCCGAGGGTCTGATGTTGCCTTCCGAGCAACCGGAGCGCTTTCGCGCCGTGATCAGCGCCGCCAATCGCGCCAACGTCTCTTTCTACACCGTGGACCCGAGCGGCCTCGACACCGCATCGTCGCTTAGAGTGTCCGGGACGGGCAGACTGATTACCAGCCTTAACCAAACTGGGGCCAACAATGTGAAAGGCAACCTGCGCGACCTGGCGGAAGATACCGGGGGATTCGCCATCTCCGACACCAACGATGCGCGAGTTCCCCTGCGCCACGTGATGGAAGAAGTGCGGGCGCATTATGAGCTGGCGTACGCGCCCACATCTTCGAATTATGACGGCCATTTTCGCACCATTGAGATTCGCTCGCGCAAGCCCGGAATCCGGCTGCAAGGCCGAAACGGCTACTTCGCGCTGCCCATGCTCGGCGGCGAATCCCTGGAGCCATTCGAGTTCGATGCGTTGACGGCGCTCAATAGCCAGCCCTCGCCGTACACCTTCGATTTCCACGCCGGCGTGCTGACGTTCCGCTCGGCAGCCGACGCAACCGAGTGCCGCGCCGTGTTTTCGGTGCCGAGCCGGGCCCTGCATTTCACGGCTGACTCCCGGCTTTTTCACATTCACGTCGCGTTCCTTGCGCTGGTGAAGGACGAGCAGGATCAGGTGGTGCGCAAGATTTCGCGCAATCTGCTGTTTCAGGCGCCCGCGGACAAACGGGCGGAGTTCGAGCGGGGTGAGGTGACCGTCACGCTGCCGTTGTTTCTTCCCCCTGGCCGGTATCGTATGGAAGCCGTGGCGAAAGACGTGGACGGCGGCGCCGCCAGTACGCGCAAGCTCGCGCTGGTGATTCCTTCCGCGGGGGCACTGAGCGATCTGGTGCTGGTGCGGCGGGTTGAGCCCGTCGAAGAACGCGATTTCACCGACCCCTTGCAGTTCTCAGGCGGCAAAGTCACGCCCGAGGTGAAGGCCACGGTCTCCCGGTCGGGCGGCGCGGTGGGAGGCGTCTATTTCCTGCTCTATCCAGGCGCAAATTCGAATCCCGACGTGCGGATCGCGGTCACCCACAATGGCAAGCTGGTGAGCCAGTCGCGCCCGAGCTTGCCTCCAGCCGAGGCAGACGGCTCGCTGCGGGTCTTGAGCGGGATACCGTTTAGCGGCTTCGATCCCGGGGTTTATGAGGTCACAGTCACGGCCGCTTCCGCGCGGCGTGCGGCGGTGATCGAGGTGCAATAGGTCGCTGCTAACAATATGGCAATATTGATAAATTCCTCAGGTAGTTATAGCTATAGAAAGGCTAGCTTAACCGCCGTATATTCTCTATAGGGGCCCTTATGCTATATCGCGCCATCGCAGTTATCGCCGCGTTCGCTATCTGCAGCGGTGTCGCTCAGCAGAATCGGACGCCGGCAATTCCACAAACTGTCTTACAATCCACCACGCAGGAGGTCCTGCTGGATTTCATTGCGCGGGACAAGCATCAGAAGCTGGTTACCGATCTCCGGCAGGAGGATATCGAAGTGCTGGAGGATGGAGTTCCGCAGACCGTTCGCAGCTTTCAGTATCGCCATGGCCGCGACGTATCCGCCCCTGAAACCGGGGCCGCGGCCGCGCGTGTGGGCCCCAGCGCTGCGTCCGCCACGCTTCGCGAGATTAATCTGGTCTCTCTCGTTTTTGAGGGTCTGAGCCCGGATACCCGGAGACAAGCGACGCAATCCGCGAAAGATTTCCTGGCGAGTGAGGTGGACCAGAATACCTATATCGGCGTATTTACTCTGAACCACCGCCTGGCGCTGTTGCAGCAATACACCAACAATCTCGACCTTCTGACCAAGGCGGTTGACCGCGCTGCCACCGGAGCGTACCAAACGTTCGCGAAGGAGACGGAGGGCATGATTATGCGGCTCAACAGCATCGAGTCCGACCCTTCCAAGTTCCAGGCGCTCCGGCCAGGCTCCGCCGAGGAGCGGGGTCCTGTCGTCGAAGATCCCGCGGTCGCGCGTATCGAGCGGAACATGGCTGCGATCACCCTCGAAATCCTATCGAACCAGATGGGCAACATGTCGATTGACGCGTTGCTGCAGTTGATTCGAGTACAGGCGCAACTCCCCGGCCGCAAGACCGTGATCTATTTTTCCGAGGGTCTGGTTGTGCCTCCCGAGCAGCCGGAACGCTTGCGCACCGTGGTCAGCGCCGCGAATCGCGCCAACATCGCTTTCTATACCGTAGACCCGAGCGGGCTCGACACCCTGTCGAGGGCCAGACTTTCGGAAATGACCACCCGGACGATGAATATCGCGGATGCCGGCGGCGCGGCGGTGAAGCCGACGAATTATCAGGAAAACCTGCGCACCCTGGCGGAGGACACCGGGGGATTCATTGTCGCCAATACCAACGATACGCGGGTACCCTTGCGCCACGTGATGGAGGAAGTGCGGGCGCACTATGAGGCCGCCTACGCGCCGACGTCGTCGAATTACGACGGCCATTTCCGCACCATCGAAGTTCGCGTGCATAAACCCGGCATCCGGCTGCAAAGCCGAAAAGGCTACTTCGCGCTGCCCATGCTCGACGGAGTATCCCTGGCGCCTTTCGAGTTCGCCGCGTTGACGGCGCTCAACAGCCAGCCATCGCCGCACGCCTTCGATTTCCATGCCGGAGTGCTGACCTTCCGCGCGGGAGCCCAGACGACTGAGTGCCGCGCGGTGTTCTCGGTGCCCGGCCGGGCGCTGCATTTCACGGAGGACCCGAAGACCAAGCTGTTTCACATCCACGTGGCGTTTCTGGCGTTGGTAAAGGACGATCAGGATCAGGTGGTGCGCAAGGTTTCGCGCGACTTGCTGTTTCAGGCCCCCGCCGACAAGCGCGCGGAGTTCGAGCGGGGCGAGGTGACCGTGACGCTGCCGCTGCAGCTCCCGCCGGGCCGGTATCATTTGGAAGCGGTGGCGAATGACGCCGAGGGCGAGGCTGCCAGCACGCGCAAAATCGCGCTGGCGGTGCCTTCCGCGGGGGCTTTGAGCGACATCGTGCTGGTGCGGAGCTTGCAGCCCCCGGGCGAGGATCGCGATGCCACGGACCCGCTGGAGTTGTCCGCCGGCAAGATTACACCGGAACTGAACGGCACGGTCGTCAAAAGCAACGGCGCGGCGGAGGGCGTCTATTTCGTTCTCTATCCCGGTGCGGGCGCCAGTCCGGAGGTGAGAATCGCAATCTCCCGCGATGGCAAAGTGGTGAGCCTGTCGCGGCCGGGCTTGCCTCCAGCCGAGGCCGACGGCTCACTGCGGGTTTTAAGCAGGATACCGCTCGGCGGCTTCGATCCCGGCGTTTACGAAGTGACGGTGACGGCCGGGACGGCGCGGAAGTCGGCGGTGATCGAGGTGCAATAAGTGGGCGATTACCGCAGCTCGATGCGATGGCTCTGGCCGTCGTCCGCGATGCGAGCCGTGGCGTTACCCCTGTGGAACACGAAGTCGCGCGCGGCGAGGCGAAAGTTGCCCGTGGGCGCGGCGAGTTCGATTCGATTGTTGCGGTAGCTCACGCCGGTGCGCCGGAAAGTGCCCTGCAGGTAGTCCTCGGTTAGCCCGTCGTCCTCGTAGAGCATGGTGGACGCTTCGCCGCGCGCATCGGGATAAATTTGGAACTCCAGCGGGCTCGCGGGCTTTTCCCCGACGTAATTCATCTCCGGGCCCATGGGAACAATCGCGCCGCCGCGCACATACATCGGCACGGTTTCGAGTTGTGCCTCCACGCGGATCATGCGGCCGCCCTCCTGGCGCGCTCCGGTCCAATAGTCGTACCAGACGCCCGCCGGAAGATAGACCAGCCTCACAGTCAAGTTCGGCTTGAGTATCGGCGCCACCAGCAGATCGTCGCCAACCATGAACTCGTCGTCGATTCCCAGCACATTCTCGTCGTCCTGGTAGTTGAGCAATAGGGGCCGAAACAGGGGCACGCCGGTGCGGTGCGCCTCTTCCAGCGTGGTATACAGGAACGGCAGCAGGCGATAGCGGAGCTTCAGGTATTTGCGGATGATGTCTTCGTAATACTTGCCGAAGCGCCAGGGCTCGTGGTCCGGAGAATTCGTGGCGGCATGATTGCGGCAGAAGGGCGTAAGGAATCCGACCTGGTACCAGCGCACAAGCAGGTCGGGGTCCGTACGGCCGATAAAGCCGCCGATGTCCGAGCCCACGAAGGGCTCGCCCGAAAGCCCCAGAGTCATGAACATCGGCAGGCTGAGCGCCAAAGAGTCCCAGGTGCTGCGATTATCGCCCGCCCACATGGTAGAGTACCGCTGAATGCCGGCATACGCCGCGCGCGTGATCACATAGGGGCGCCGATTGGGTAACAGCCGGTCGAGGCCTTGATAAGTGGCGCGGGCTTCGTTGAGCGCGAAGACATTGCGATTCCCGGCATAAGGAGAGTAAGTTCCGCCGTCGTAAGTAACTACGTCCATCTGCGACTTACCGGTCTGGTCATTGAAGTCCGACGGTTCATTCGTGTCGTTCCAGATTCCCGCCACGCCGTTGTCCGTATAGGCGCGGTGCAGGTCTCCTCACCAGCGCGCCGCCGCGTCCAGAGTGTAGTCCACGAAGACCGATTCGCCCGGCCAGACGCGGCCCACCCAGACTGTGCCGTCCTTCCGCTTGAGGAAATAATCGTTGGCTTTTCCCTGGTTGTAGACGTAGTAGCTTCGATCTTGCGGCGCCAGTTCGGGATGAGTGGCCGCGTCGAGCGCGCCCGGTGCGGGCGGTTGCACTTTGATGCCGGGGTCGACGATGGTCACCACTTTGACGCCCTGAGCGCGCAATCGGTCCGTGAAGGCCTTGGGATCGGGGAATCGCTGGGGGTCCCAGGTGAAAACACGGTAGCCATTCATGAAGTGGATATCGAGGTGGAGAACATCCTGTAGGTTGACAGAATAGTTGACAATTCTTGTCACAGAAGGTGACAAAACGTGCCACGAAAAGTGGCAGGATCCTATGGCAGCGGTAGGAACCGATAACGGGCCAATGAACCTTCGCCACCTGCCCTCATTCGTTCCGGAGCCTGAAACGTGAGCCTCCTGGAAGCATAATTGGAAATGAACATGGTGCCTGGCAGAGCCGAACACCTACGCCGAAGCCCTCGCCGAACTGAAGAGCAGGATGGCTCGGGGCCTCCACGCTCCGCAGATCTGACGTGCGCGGCGGATTGCTCACTGATAGAGGCGGGCGATATTGTATTTCCGCATGCGTGATTGCAGTGTCGTCCTCTTCAGGCCGAGCCGGGCGGCTGCGCCGTTCGGCCCCGAGACAATTCCCTTTGCCTCCTTCAGCGCCTGCACTATTCGCGCGCGCTCGGTGGCCTCCGAAACATTCGAAGCCCGGCCGTGGGACGCGCCCGCCGGCGGCTTGCCGCCAAACTCCGGCATGCTTACGCAAAGTTCAGGCCCGTCGCTTAGAATCACGGACCGCTCGACGACATTCTGCAGTTCGCGGATGTTGCCCGGCCAATCGTAATTCGTGAGCTCCTCCAACGCCTGCGTCGGAATGCTCTCGACTTTTCGACCCATCCGTTGGGCGTGTTTTTGGACGAAGTAGCGCGTGAGCAGGGGGATGTCCTCACGCCGGTCGCGTAAGGGGGGTACGATGAGCGGAAAAACGTGCAGCCGATAGTACAGGTCCGCGCGGAATCTGTGCTCATCAACCATTGCCTTCAGGTCCCGATTGGTAGCGGCGACGAAGCGGACATCAGTCCGGATGGTGCGATTGCCGCCCACACGCTCGAACTCCTGGTCCTGGATAGCGCGCAGCAGTTTCGGCTGGAGTTCAAGCGGCATTTCGCCGATCTCGTCGAGGAACAGCGTTCCGTGATCCGCCAGTTCGAAGCGGCCCATCTTCTGCGCCACCGCTCCAGTGAACGATCCCTTCTCGTGCCCGAAGAGCTCGCTTTCGAGCAAGCTGGCGGGGATGGCCGCGCAGTTTACTTTGACGAAGCTGCTCGTGCTCCGGCTGCTCAACTCGTGAATGGCCCGAGCTACGAGTTCTTTTCCGGTGCCCGTTTCGCCTAACACGAGAACGGTTGCATCGGTCGGCGCGACGATCTGAACGCTTTTCAAAACAGATTGAAAAGCGGCCCCTCCGCCTACCATGTTCCCGATGTTGTGAACGAGGCGGATCTCGTCTTCCAGGTAGAGCTTCTCGCTAGCGAGCCGCTCCTTGATCTCGTGGAGTTGCCGATAGGACAGGGCGTTCTCTACTGCGATGGCAATTTGTCTCGCCACCTGCACCAGAAAATCGACGTCTTCATCCGTCCAGGCGTCGGCGGTGGTTCTGACTATTTCGAGCGTCCCCAGCGTGCCACTGCTTGTGACGAGCGGAACCGAGCATTCGGACCTGCAGCCTAACTCCACGAACCGGCGGTATTCCGGAGAGGGGTAGCGGTCCAAATCTACATCGGGTACGACTACGGGCCTGCCACTCGCGAGCGCCTCCGCCGAGGGCATCCCCTCCGGGTCAATGTGGCCGTGCTCCCTGTCAAAAAGCTGGGCCCCAGTGAAATGAAGACCGACCATCTCCAGACGGCCGGCCTCGTCACGCAACGTGAGCAGCGAGAAATCGTGCCGGATCACTCGCGAAAGCTGCGCTGATATGGCGGCGAACAATTCATCTGGCGATAGCTTGGATACGAGCGCATTCGTGATATCGAACAGTGTTTGCAGTCGGTCCCGCTCACGGACTGCCTCCTGCCTGGCGAGGAAAGACTCGACAGCGACCGCGAACACACTGGCAACTCGCTCCAGGAACGTCAACTCGGCCGGACTGGGCGCATACGGCGCCGCACAAGCGAACCCGAACGCGCCGAGCCGATCGTCGCCTGCCGTGAGCGGGACAATGGTGATCGCGTTGACGCCGAGGGCGCGGATATGGTCTCCGAACTCTGGCCAGCGGGTCTCTGCCGCGAACGACGCTATTACCAGCGGCTGCTGATGGAGCCATACCCACCCGGCAGGATCCTGGTCGACCCGCAGGCAGATGCTCGCGACGGGGGTGCCGGGCTCACGCAAAATATGGCCCTGCATCCGGTTGCCCCCGGGATCGTGCAGGGCCAGTCCAACACAGTCGAAGCCGACAACCCGGCGAAGCGATTCCCCGACACCCGAGAGAAGGCTTTCCAGATCACTCCGGCCGGCAATCGATCGCGAAAGCGCGACAACAGCCTCGTAAATATCGGTGGAGGAGGCTACCATGGGCGGCCCGATCATAACCAATTTCGTCTCCTTGGGGACGGCGGCACCGCCGCGAAAGCGGTTTTTCCATTCTGTGCGAATGGGCCGGTGCCGCCCTGAGCGGCTCCCAATCGGCAACCGTGACCCCGGGCGCATTTCGATACTCCATGGCTGTCGCGCAGCGCCTCGTTCACGTACGCGAACCGGCGTCTCCTAATGGGGCAGCCAATCGTTGTAGTGTGGTTGCGGGTGCGAGACCTTGGAGAGACTTGCCAGGATATGCAAAACTATCAAAGCAATTGGGACCAAAATCCAGAACCATCCACGCAGGTTATAAATCCGTCGCAGCATTGGTTTCATATTCAACCTCCAGAGTTCGTTCGCCTGCATCCGTTTGAGCCGATAGCTGAGTCCTCACCAGCGTGATCGGCTCGGCTTAAGATTCCCAGCCGCCGCCAAGATTTCTGTAAACGGCGACGAGTCCAAAGAGCTCGTTCAATTGAGCCTGGGCCAATCCCAGTTCGGCATCGAAAGCATTGGTTTCGTTGGTCAGCACCTCCAGGTAGCTGGCCGCTCCACCTCGATAACGGACGTCGGAAAGGCGCGCTGCATCTCGTGCCGCAACCACCAACTCCTCCTGATGGAGCCGGAATTCCCGGCTCTTTTGATATCCGATCAGCGCGTCCGAAACGCCGCGAAAAGCCTGCTGGATCGTCTGCTGGTAAGTCAGCACCAACTCCTCTTTTCGCGCCTCAGTCAAGCGCACGCCGGATTTGATCCTGCCGCCGGCGAAAATGGGCTGTGCGAGGGATCCACCGAAGTTCCAAAAGCCGGCCGGACCAGTGAATAGGCTGGTCAGCGCCGCACTTTGCAATCCGCTGTTCGCCGTCAATGTGATCTGCGGAAAGTAAGCTGCTTTGGCGACTCCTATTTGAGCGTTAGCCGCCATCAGCTGCGCCTCAACTGCGCGGATATCGGGCCGCCGCTCCAGTAAACGGGAGGGGATTCCGGGCGGAACCTCCGGCAAATGCGGCTGCTCCGTCAGCTTCATTCCACGTGCAATGGGACCGGGATTGTTTCCCAGAAGGGTGCTGATGAAGTTCTCCTGTTGCTGGATACGGCGTTCCAGGTCGGGTATGCTCTCGGCTGCCACCGCGACCAACTGTTCCGCCTGCCGCACGTCGAGCATGTTTGTGGCTCCGCCACTTGCCAGGGTTTGCGTGAGTTTCAATGAGTCCTGGCGTGAAGCCAGGGTGCGCCGCGCGATTTCCAGTTGAAGGTCGTCTGCGCGAAGCTGGAAATACGCAGCGGCAACGTCGCTTACCAGCGTGCTGATGACTGCGCGGCGCGCCCACTCGGTCGCCAGCAGATTCGCCCGCGCTGCTTCTGTGGCACGGCGGTACTTGCCCCAGAAATCCAGTTCCCAGGCGAACGAGGCGCCCGCCGACGTCGCGTTAGTCTCGAACTCGGGCAGTGGCTTTTGCCGCGCATAACGGTCGTTTACCGCAGATGCTCCGGCGCTGATCGCCGGCAACTGGTCAGCCCTCGTGATGCCTAACTGGGCTTGTGCTTCGAGGATTCTCGCTGCTGCAATCTGAACATCGTAGTTTTGGCTCAGAGCAGTCCGAATCAGCCCCTGCAGCTGCGGATCCTGAAACACCTCCCACCACTTCTGATCTCCGAACGATTGCTCGGAAGACTGCTGTTGCGGTGGATTCGCAGCCGGCTGTGCCCCCTGCTGCGATGGACCTTCACCGGGCGCCGCCGAAGGTCCACGGTAGGTAGTGGGGACGTCGATCTTCGGCCGGTGGTAGTTAGGTCCGAGTGTACACCCCCACATGAAGATCGCCGGGATGAATATAAGAATTGCCTTTTTCACGTCAGTCGCCCTCCACTGGACTCGGTTCGGGGACCGTTGCAGGCACCCGCGCCCGACCCTTCCGGATACTCGCCACGCGTTCCACGATCACGTACAGCGCGGGGATGATGAATATCGCGAGGCCTGTCGCGGCCAACATACCGCCGATGACAGCCGTTCCCATGATCTGGCGCCCCACGGAACCTGCACCGGTCGCGACGAACAACGGCACGCAGCCGAGGATGAATGCGAAAGAGGTCATCAGAATCGGCCGGAGCCTCAACCTCGCTCCTTCCAGTGCGGCGTCAATAAGCGGCTTGCCTTTTTCATGCTCGCTCTTGGCGAATTCCACGATCAGAATGGCATTTTTCGCCGCCAGGCCGATCAACATCACGAGCCCGATCTGCGAATAGACGTCGTTTTCGATTTGCACCATGAAGGCCGGGAAGATCAGCCCGAGCACGGTGCGCCGCAGCCACAGCAATCCGAAGGCGCCGAACACGGCGACCGGCGTGCTCAGCAATACGCCGAACGGCAGCGACCAGCTTTCATACAGTGCCGCCAGAATCAGGAACACGAATAGCAGCGACATACCGAAAATTACCGACGTCGGAATGCCCTCGCGCGCCTTTTGTTCCTGACGGGACATGCCCATGTAATCGAACCCCATCTCCGGCGGCATCGTCTGGTGGAAGACCTCTTCCAACGCCGCCGTAGCCTGCTCCGAGCTGTAGCCCGGCGCGGCGTTCCCTATAATCTGCGCCGCCGAGTGCTCGTTGAAGCGCATCTTGAATTCCGGGCCGTACCGGGACTCGAATCGGGTGAGAGCCGATAGCGGCACCATCTGCCCGCTTAGATTGCGGACGTAGAACTGCCCAACGTTGTCCAGGTTGGCGCGATAGGGCGCTTCCGCCCCCACATATACCTGCCATGCGCGGCCGAACTGGTTGAAGTAATTGACGAACTGCCCGCCCATGAAGGCTTGGAGGGTGAGATAGACATCTGGCAGAGCGACACCCTTCTTCAGAACCTCCTCCTTGTCTACATTCACGTATCTTTGCGGCGTGCTGGGTATGTAGGTGGTCATGGTGGTGTCCTTGTCGATTTCGGGGCGTTTGCGAGCGGCGTCCAAGAACTTATGCAGGTTGTCAACAAGAAACTCGGACTCGCGTCCGGAGCGGTCTTCCAGGACGAACTGGAATCCGCCCGACGTGCCGACTCCTTGAATTGCCGGCGGAGAGAAGGCGAACACTGTCCCCTGCGGAAGGGTAAGTAGTTTCAGGTTCAACTTCGCCTTGATCACCTGATACTGATCCTCCATTTTCTTGCGGTCTTCCCACGGCTGCAGGGTCACCCAAAAGAATGCGTTGTAGGTGCTGCGGGTCAGGCTGAGGAGACTGAATCCGATAGCGGTAGTGCAGTGCTTGACCCCTGGGATGTCCTTGAGGGCATCTTCCACGGCCCGGGTTGCTTCGGCCGTGCTCTGAATGGAAGAGGCTTCGGGCAGTTGGAGTTGAATGTACATGTATCCCTGGTCCTCGTCGGGTAGAAAGCTCGACGGCATCGCTTTCGCAAAGAACCCGCCGCCCACGGCAAAGGCCGCGAGCGCCAGTACCGCGATGGCGCTTTTTCGAATCAGTCCACCCGAGGTCCGCAGGTAGAAGTTGCTGCCCCCCGCAAAAACACGATTGAACCAGCCGAAGAACGTCGCCAAAGGCCCGTGTGTCGCTTTCTTGGGCCGGAGCAGCATTGCGCCCAGCGCCGGACTCAATGTCAAAGCGTTGAACGCGGAAACGATCACCGAGATGGCGATGGTCAGAGCAAATTGCTGATACAGCCGGCCGGTGATCCCGGGGATGAAGACTGTTGGAACGAACACAGCCGAGAGGACCAGCGCGATACCAATGACTGGACCTGTCAGCTCATCCATCGCCTTGCGAGCTGCATCTTTCGGAGCCAGACCCTCTTCAATGTGCCGTTGTATGCCTTCGACCACAACGATGGCATCGTCCACCACCAGACCAATCGCCAGCACAAGTCCGAACAGCGAAAGGGTATTGATGGAGAAACCGAAGAAGGGGAACACGATGAAGGTGCCTACCAGCGAGACCGGTACGGCGAACATCGGAATCAGAGTGGCGCGCCAGTCTTGCAGGAAGATGTATACAACCAGGATCACCAAAACAAACGCGATCACCAGAGTAACGACGATTTCGTCCATCCCGGCTCTTACGGCGTCCGTAGTGTCCAGCGTGATGGCGTAATCCAGATCCGCCGGGAAGCCCTCCTTCATCTTGGCCATGAGCTTCCTGATTTCTTTCGCCGCTTGGACAGCGTTCGACCCGGGCAATTGGTAGATGCCAATGATTGCAGTGGGCTTACCGTCGAGGCTGGTGCGGATGGCGTAATCCTGCGACCCCAATTCGACGGAGGCAACGTCTCTCACGCGCACCACACCGCCATCGGCTCCCTCGCGGATCACGATATCGCCAAATTCTTCCGGTGTCTTGAGCCGGCCCTGGGCACGAACGGCATACGTGAATCGCTGGCCTGCTACGGCCGGTTCGCCTGCAACTTGACCGGCCGGATTCATGGTATTCTGCGCTTGCACTGCAAGCAGGACGTCGCTGACTGTGACACCCAACTTCGAGAGTCGATCGGGTTTTACCCAGATCCGCATGGCGTACTGCCCGGCATAGACCTGCGTCAGACCTACACCGTACGAGCGCGCGATCGGATCGTTCACATTAATGAAGGCGTAGTTGGCCAGGAACTTCGCGTCGTAAGTGCCCTTGGGTGAGTACAAAGCGACCAACATCATCGGCGAGGTCAAGGATTTCTTCACATCGATACCGATCATATTGGCCACGGGGGGAAGCTGGCCGTTCGCGAGCTGCTGACGCGACTGGGTAAGAATCAAGTCCGTGTTCGGGTCGGTTTTGAGATCGAAGTCGACCATCAGCGCCGTGCTCGAGTTGCCGGTCGAGTTGAGCGAGTACATGTAATCCATGTTGTCGACGCCATTGACCTGCTGCTCGATCGGCGTGGCAATGGCTTGCTCCATAGTCTCGGCATCGGCGCCCGGGTACATAGCGAGGACTCGTATCTCGGGCGGAGCAATATCGGGAAACTGAGCGACGGGAAGACTCGTGATCGTAATTGCGCCAACGATTACCATCAGGATCGAGATAACGATCGCGACGATGGGCCGCCGGATGAAGAATTTCGACATGGCTTACAGTCCCTCCGCCTTGATATTGGCCGGCTTGGGAACGACGGTAGTTCCGTCCTTGACGTTGGCGATGCCTTCCACAACTACCTGGTCGGCTGGGTTCAGCCCCTCGTCAATCACCCACATCGTCCCTACCTTCTCCCCGGCCTTGACCGGGCGAATATTGGTCTTTCTATCGCCGCTCACCACCGCGACATAATAGCCGCCCTGGAGTTCTCTCACGGCGCTCTGCGGCACGAGCAGCGCGCCTTTCTTCGTGCTGGTCTGGATCCGCACACGCCCGTACTGGCCGGGGCGCAGGATATTGCCGGGGTTAGGGAACGCCGCCACCAGGCGAATGGTGCCCGTGTTGTTGTCTACTTGCCGGTCGGTCGCCAGAATCCTGCCTTTGCGTGGATACACCGTGCCGTCCGCCAGGATCAGCTCCGGCGAGATGCCGAATAGCTCCATTGGCTGCCCGGCGGAACTAACGTGCTTCGCGCGCAGATACTCCTGCTCGCTAACCGGGAAGTACACCTTGATCGGATCGACCTGCGAAACGGACGTAAGGGGTATAGGTATGGTCGGGCCCACTATGTTTCCCACCTGGACGTTGGCAATTCCCGCGACGCCATCGACCAGCGATGTGACCTTGGTCCAGCCGAGATCGAGTTCTGCCCTTTCAACCGCCGCCTGATTCGCCTCGATCATGGCCTGAGCAGCCACGATTGCGGCCTCGGCAGATTCGACCGCGGCCTCGGCGGATTCGACTGCCGCTTCGGCACCACGTTTGGCCTGGATCTCGGTGTCCAGCTTCTCCTTTGCAACGGCCTTCTGTTCGACCAGAGGCGTATCCCGTTCCACATCGTTCATGCTTCTTTTGAGTTGCGCTTCCGCCTGGTTAAGCTCGCCTTTGGCCCGAGCCCGCTCCCCCTTGGCTTGGGCAAGCTGGCCCTTGGCGCGGGCGAGCTGCCCCTTGGCGCCATCAAGCGCCGCCTGGAAGGGCCTCGGATCGATTTCGAACAGCACCTGACCTTTCCGGACGGCCGCGCCTTCCGTGTAGTCTTGGCTAATGATGTATCCGGAAACCTGGGGCCGAATCTCCGCGTTCACGTAGCCGTCCAACGACGCCACCCATTCGCTGTGCACAGCTACATCCTGCTGAACCGGATTCGCGACCAGGACCTCCGGATCTGGCAACTTGAGTTGAGCTTTACCGCTGCTGCATCCGGCGAGAGCCAGGATGGGGACAATAAGAAGGCATGCCAGGAATACTGGCTTGCGATGCATGTTCGCGCTCATATCTTCTCTTTTCCGAACCTCAACGTTGAGGTTTTTCATGACCTTTATTGAATGTCGTTTGCCGCGAATGGAGAGGAATCTTCAAACGCTCGAACAGGTATTCCAGGAACAGACCTTGACCTCGAAAACGGGCGCCCATCCTGTGCAGCCAAGAGAGGGCTCTCTCACCGTCCTCATCCGCAAACGTGAGGTCCTCGACGTCGATCTCCAACTGCTGCCGCCACCCGTCGGTTTGCCATACGGTGTTTCTCAATTCGTCCACCCACTGTCCCACCAGTCGGCCTTCGAGTTTCAGAACAACCTTGTCGCCAGTGGTGGCGGTGATTCGCAGCACACCAAGGAAAGGGCATCCGCCGTGCCATAGCTCCAGCGCCGTAATGCACTGAAATTGCGGCCTCTTCCGGAAACCGGCGCTCTTGTGCCGAAATTTTCCTTGTCCATATGAGGACATCTGTCCGAATATGGACAATAGGATGGAAATATGCCAAATCTTCGCGCGAGCACAGCCGACGTAAGCGCCAGATACCGCGCTCTGCTCGAAATCTCCAGCGGCACCGCGTCCGAGCCGAATATCGAGGCGATCCTGCACAGAACGTCAGCAGTGCTGTCCAGGATTATTCCGCTGCGGTTGATCGGTTTGCTGCTGCTAGAAGAGAGGCGCGGGATCGCCAGGCTGCACGCCCTGGAGACGGGTTCACAACATTCGGGAATCGATGTTGTGACCGAACTGCCGCTCACAGGCGCTGCCAGTCTGGCCATCGAGGAACAAAGACCAGTTTTTTTCGAGGACGGAGAAACCGAGTTGAAGAGGTTTCCGGATCTTGTCGCCATCCTGAAAGGCGAGCCGATTCACAGCCTTTGCGCATTTCCTCTCTCGACCTCACGCCGAAGGCTGGGGGCGCTGGTAGCCGCCACAAAATCAAGCAGCCTGAGTAAGGATGATGTCGAACTGATGAGTGGGGCGGCATCGCACCTGTCTGTTGCACTGGACAGCGCGCTCACCTTCGAGTCGGCTGGCGAGTACCAGCGCGAGTTAGCGCGCGACCGCGACCGGCTGAAACTGTTGCTGGAGATCAACAATCACATCGTGTCACGGCTGGAAATGAACGACTTTTTTCGGGCGGCTTCCGCGACCATCCGGCGATTCTTCGGTATCGATGGCACGGGCTTTTGGCTTTTGGACGAGGAGTCCAAACAATGGAACTGTGCAGTGCTCGATTTCCCCTCCAGCCGTAATGCGTTTGCCAGGATTGACATTCCGGCGCTGAGCGAGCAAAGGATGGAGAGAATGCGCGGGCGCGCACCGTTCATCGAGACGATAGCCGATATCGAACGCGATTTCCCGCCCGCAATTTCCGGGCCGCTCAAAGCCGAATCCCTCGTTTCGTTCGCCCTCGTGCCTTTGGTTGCGCCCCGCGGTCCAATCGCTGCCATGTCGCTTGGAAGCCGCCGCGGGAATGCATTCTCGCAAGGGGACCTGGATGTGTTGATGCAGGTCGCGACCCAGATCACCCTGGCGCTGGACAACGCCCTCACGTATGGGCGCCTGAACGCCTCGCGCGATCATCTCGAAGATCAGCGTGTCTATTTGGAATCGGAGATCGTCACGGAATCCGGTTTCGAGGACATCATTGGCGCCAGCACGGCGCTGCGCAAAGTTCTGGATCAGATACCGATCGTCGCCCCGACAGACTCCACGGTCATTATCCACGGTGAAACCGGCACCGGCAAAGAGTTGATCGCGCGTGCGATTCACAGGCTCAGTTCCCGATCCAGTAACACGTTTGTTCGTTTGAACTGCGCAGCCATTCCCTCCGGACTTCTGGAAAGCGAATTGTTTGGGTATGAAAAAGGCGCATTTACGGGGGCCCTGACCCAAAAGCGTGGCCGATTCGAACTCGCCGACCAGGGAAGTCTCTTTCTCGACGAGATAGGCGACATCAGCATCGACCTTCAGCCAAAACTCTTGCGTGCACTCCAAGAGCAAGAATTTGAGCGGCTCGGAAGCACCCGCACCATTCATGTCAATGCTCGTTTGATCGCGGCCACCCACAGGGACCTGCGCAAAATGATTCGTGAGGGGACCTTTCGCGAGGACCTATACTATCGACTCAATGTTTTCCCGATCGAGGTGCCACCCTTGCGCGAGCGCCGCGAGGACATTCCGCTCCTCGTCCAGTATTTCGTTTCCCGTTCGTGTCGCCGAATGCGGAAGTCGATAACCAGCATTCCCGGCGAAACCATGAACGCCCTCATGGCCTGGGATTGGCCCGGCAACATACGTGAGTTGGGAAACTTCATTGAACGAGCGGTTATTCTCTCGCCGGGAGACAGGTTGAACGCTCCTCTGGCTGAGTTGGCGCCTTCCAAAGTACGTGTCGCCCCGGTTTTGACCTTCCGTGACAGTGAACGAAACGCGATCATCAGTGCTTTGAAGACGGCCAAAGGAAGAATCTCAGGTAAGGACGGCGCCGCCGAACGGCTGGCTCTTAAGCGAACGACGCTCTTGAACAAAATGCGGAAACTCAGCATCGCTCGAAGCGAATATTGTGGATATCCAACTGAGAAAGCTGAATCGAGCTGAGAGCTTTCATCATGGCTTGGCGTACCTCGTCACGTCGACGGCAAGCACGGGCACATTGATATTTCCGGCAGGTATGTCTGGGAACCGGAGGCCGCAGAGCAACAACCCACCGAATTCTACAGTCGAAAGCACCCGCAGGCGGAGCGCCGCCTAGCAGGCTCTTTTCGATAACAGTGGCAAGGGGTAGGATATTTTCATTAACCGTGGCAGGACTTTTCACGTTCTGCGTGAAGGATCTGCTCTTTGGCCCCCAGGAATCAACTCGATCGGGTTGGCGGTCTGAGCTCGAGTTTGGCGATGGCGGGACCGGATGCCTGGTCCCTCGATCCCCGGCTCTTCGGCCGGAAGCACATTCACACTCCGGCCTTTCCAGGGGTTCTTCGAGTCCCACCAGAAACACTCCACGCGACTGAGCGAAGCTGCGGGAGCCGATTGTGAGCCGAATCGCTCGGCCGCTCTCGCCAAGCACCAGCATCAACGTCGACGGAGCGCAGATCAGGTAGGATTTTGCCAACAACCATGGCAAAAACGTAGGATCTTGCTAACATTCTTGACAATAGTTGTTCATGATCGTTGGCAATGGGCTGCTTTTCTCCTTTATTATCAAGGGCAGCGATGTCACCTATTCTGGCAACCTACACATCCAGCGGCAGATCGTCCGCGCGGTATTTGCGGACCACCTCTTCGGCCAGCGAATCGGGGTAATAACTGTAGCGGCTCTGCTGATTGCCGAGGGCCCACATGGGCGGCATGGGCATGTGCCCCGTCAGATCGGCGTAGCGCGACAGGATCTTCTTTATGGACGGCCCCTGGAAAAAGTAGTAGTTCATTTCGCCGCCCTCGGATGAGAAAGCGGCGTACTCCTGTGTGCTGGCGCCGAAATCGAATTGCGTGCGGTAGCTATTGTCGAAGAAAATGCCGTATGCCGCGCCATGTTGCCAGCCGATGTAGAAGGGAATGCTCTGGTAAATCGGGTCGGTTCCCTCCTGATAGCCGGGGGTGTCGGAGTTCCACATGCTGAACTGGCCCCGGCGCTTGTCGAGGTGCGCAGCCTTTTCTCCCAGCCCGTAGAAATGCTCGTCGAAGCCCAATTTCTTGGCGGCCGCCACCACTCCCGATTTCGGGTCGAAGCGCATGGGTTGCTGGTCGGCACTGACGGCCTGGTGGGTTTTCGGGTCGCGAAATTCGATCAGCAGAGGCGAGCGGTGGATGGCCACCTCCACCTCGTCGGTCGTAATGCGGAGCGCGTCCGGTTCCTCGGCGAGATTCCAGCGCGGCACGTCCCATGAGGTTTTTTCGAAGGCCCAGGAGTGGTCGCGGCCGGGCAGGGCGCCCAGAAAGGCCGCACGCACGCGGATCAGGCCGGGCGCCATTACGGTAATGCGAACTTGGGAGCCATCGGCGCAGGTCAGCGTCACGGCGTCGCCGGTTTTGACGAAGCTCGTCATCGGGCCGATGGATCGCAGGCCGTTCAGGTCGATGGCCGCCGCACAGCTCGAAAACATGAGAGCGCAGAATGCCGGTAGGAGTCGTTTCATAGTGCTGTTGACTATGCTACTGCGATCCGGCTACCGGCGCGACTTTTTCCTCCGGACGGCTTCGGTATATGGCGAGGTGGTCAAGGACCTGTTAGTATAGTCCGACGTGCACCGAACCGCTCCCTTATGGTCGCGGCTCACTAAGTGGCCTGTTGCCCTCCTCCTGGCCAGCTCCCTGCTCCACGCCAAGCGCCTGCCCATTCGCACCTACACCACTGCCGACGGGCTCGCCAGCGATCAGGTTCTCTGCATCCATCAGGACTCGCACGGCTTCCTATGGTTCTGCACCGCCGAAGGACTTTCGCGCTTCGACGGCTATTCCTTTACCAATTACCAGACCGCGGACGGGCTGCCCGGCAATGTTGTCCGGAAGCTCATCGAGACACGCCAGGGCATTTACTGGATCGCCACCTTCGACGGCGTGGTCCGCTTCGATCCGCGCGGCGCCGGAAAGTCTCGCTTCCGCCCTTATCCGCTCAGCCAGGTAAGAGCCGTGCCGAGCGTATTGCGAGAGGATCGCGACGGCGGAATCTGGTGCGGCACCTCCAACAGCCAGGGCGTATTCTACCTGGGCCCGCGAGACGCGGCCTTTCATCGCGTCGATACGCCGGGGGTCGATCCCATTGTGACCTCGCTCCTCATCGACCGTCGCGGGGCGCTGTGGATCGGCACGGCCGGCGGACTCTTCCGGCGGGATCCCGGCGGCGCCATATACGCGTATAACGCCGCGGAAGGGTTGGAAAACGCTAACGTCATGGCCCTGCTCGAAGACCGCGCCGGCCGCTTGTGGGTGGGGACGCGTACCGGCCTGGTGCGCATGGACGATGCCTCGACGCCGACGCGCGTGTACGGCGTAAAGGACGGTCTTCCGAGCCGGCGCATCGAATCGCTGCTGGAAGCGTCGGACGGAAAGTTGTGGGCCGGGACCGCCGATGGCCTCGCCCTGTGGGACCCGGCGGCGCCCCCCACCGCGGCCGATGACGGGCGCGAGTTCCAGGCCTTCTCGCCGGCGCAAGGATTGAATGCCAAGGCGGTGGGCGCGATGGCGGAAGATCGCGACGGCAATCTCTGGATGGCGACATTCGGCTCGGGCGCCATGAAAATGGCTCGAAACGGCTTCACCACCTTCACGGAAGCGGACGGGGTTCCCTTTGCGGAGTCCTTCGCGCTGAGCCGGCAAGGGGAAATGTGCGTCCTGTTTCGCGAGAAAGACGGCGCGCACATCGGCCGGTTCGATGCCGGCAAGTTCGTGGACGTAAAGCCTGCCTGGCCCCGCGGGATTACCTATTTCGGATGGGGACGCGGGCAGGACCTGGTGCAGGATCGCGCCGGCGAGTGGTGGATCGCTACCGGCCGGGGCCTCTGCCGCTTCGCGCGCACGGATAGCGTGGCGGGCCTCGCTGGCGCCGCGCCCAAAGCCGTCTACACGCGGCGCGACGGTCTCCCCGGCGACGAAATCTTTACCGTTTTCGCGGACTCGCGCGACGCCATCTGGATCGGCACCATCGGCCTCGAAAAGCAGGACGGCATGGCCTTATGGGACCGCAACACCGCACGGCTGCGCGTTTTTTCCGAGGCCGATGGGCTCCCCGCGAAACCGGTGCCGACCGCGTTCGCGGAGGACCGCGCCGGAAATATCTGGGCGGCGCTCTATCACGGAGGCCTGGCGCGCTATCGCCAGGGCCGATTCATGGTGTTCGACGAGCGCGACGGTATCGTCGGATTCATTGAGACGCTCTTCGTCGATTCCATGGGGCGCCTCTGGGTGGGCACTTCGTCGCACGGCCTGGTCCGCATCGACGACCCCGCCGCCGAACGGCCGCGCTTCACGGTTTACGGCCTCGCCCAAGGCCTTTCCAGCAGCCGCATCGGCGCGTTCACCGAAGACCGCTGGGGACGCCTCTACGCCGCCACCGGCCGCGGTATCGACCGCTTCGCACCGCTGCCCGGCAGCCTGGGCCGCGTTCAACGCTTCACCACCGCGGACGGCGTCGCTCCCGGCGCTCTCGATCTGGCTTTTCGCGACCGGCAGGGCAATTTGTGGTTCTCGACGCCTCTGGGCGTTTCGCAGTTCGTCCCCACGGAAGACCGCCCGCGGTCTCCGCCTCCCGTGCTGGTCACCGGCCTCAGCGCGGGCGGTGTGGCGCAATCGGTTTCCGATCTGGGACAATCCACACTTTCCGGCCTGCGCTTCCGGCAAGTGCCTCTGCGGGTGGATTACGTGGGCCTGGGTTTCCAGCCGGGGGGCGCGTTGCGCTATCAATACATGCTGGAAGGCGCGGACCGCGTTTGGAGCACGCCCACCGATCAGCGCACGGTCATCTATGCCAGCCTCGCGCCGGGAAGCTACAAATTCCGCGTGCGCGCGCTGGCCGCGGACGGCGCCTTGAGCCCGCAGCCGGCGCTGGTGGAGTTCACGATTTTGCCTCCGGTGTGGCGCACGTGGTGGTTCCTGATGGCCTGCGGCACGAGCGCGGCCCTGCTGATTTACGCGCTGCACCGCTATCGGGTGGCGCAAGCCGTCGCGGTGGCCAACGTGCGCACCCGCATCGCTACCGACCTGCATGACGATATCGGCGCCAGTCTCTCGCAAATCGCGGTCTTGAGCGAAGTGGCGCAACGCGGGGCGGGGAAGGAGGTCCGCAACGGCGCGCCGCTCGAGGAAATTGCGGGAATTTCGCGCGAGCTGGTCGATTCCATGAGCGACATCGTATGGGCCATCAATCCCGAGCACGACCGCCTGAGTAACCTGGTGTACCGCATGCGGCGATTCGCCACCGACCTGCTCGGAGGGCAGGGAATTGCTTTGCAGTTCCGCTCGTCGGTGGCCGATCACGACCTGCGGATCGGAGCCAACGTGCGGCGCCAGATCTATCTGATCTTCAAAGAGGGCATCCACAACATCGCGCGCCATTCCGGCGCCCGCCGCGTGGAGGTCGAACTGGATCGCGACGGCGATTACCTGGTATTGCGCATCGCCGATGACGGCAAGGGCTTCGACCCGGCGGCCCAGAGCGAGGGACACGGGCTCACCAGCATCCGCAAGCGCGCGGCCACCCTGGGTGCGCAGGTGGAGTGGCAATCCGCGGTGGACCGGGGGACGGTTTTGCGCATGCGAGTGCGGCTGGAGCCGACCCGGAACCTATCATTGTTGAGGGGTGGAAAGTCCGGCGGTTTCCGTTAGGCTGTAATTTGGGCGAAAAATCACTTATTCGGGTAGCGATCATCGAAGACGACCGGCGCATACGCGACGGTCTCGCCACGCTGATCAACGCGACTGCAGGTTACCGTTGCGACCTGTCGTTCCGCTCAATGGAGGATGCCCTGGCGCGCTCCTGGAGCGAGGCGCCGGACGTTGCTCTGGTGGATATCGGGCTGCCCGGAATGTCGGGTATCGACGGGCTGGCGCGTCTGCGCGAGAAATATCCCGGAGTGGCGCTGCTGATGCTCAGCGTTTATGAGGACGACGAGCGGATCTTCCAGGCGCTATGCGCGGGAGCCAGCGGTTACCTGCTCAAGAAGACTCCTCCCGATAAGCTCTTGGAGTATCTGGCGGAGGTGCTGCGCGGCGGGGCGCCCATGTCGCCGGAAGTGGCGCGGCGCGTTGTGAGCCTGTTTCGCGAGATTCGTCCGCCCGAACGCGTGGAATACGATTTGACGCCGCATGAGCTGCGTCTGCTGCGGCTGCTGGTGGAAGGCCACAATTATCAGAGCGCCGCGGCGGAACTGGGGGTCAGCTTCAGCACCATCAACTTCCACATGCAGAATATCTACGGGAAGCTGCAGGTGCATTCCAAGTCGGAAGCGGTAGCCAAGGCACTGCGCCAGCGGCTGGTGAAATAATTTCGGCGGTAAGACCAGGCAAGGGGGCTCTGGTGAATGGCGGGCTGAAGCCCGCCCCACGTCTGGCATGTTGATGGGGCGGGCTTTAGCCATGGCTTAGCCGCCAATGACAGCCCTGGCGGGCTGTCGGAAGTCAGGATGGTTGAATTCTTGTTTACTATCTTCGCCCTCAAGTGCCTAGCAATGTTGAGGGGGCTCCTTTGGGGGTGCGCTCTGTACAATTGCCTCGTTGCATTCCCCTGGGTAACGGAGGAGATTCCACATGAAATCGCTGAAAACGAGAAGACAATTCCCGCTACAAGTCCTCGGACTGGCGGGGGTAACCGCGGCGTTGGCTTCCGCGCAACAGCCCAAACAGACAGTTTCTTCCAAAGCGCATCCCAATCTGGCGGCCGCGCAGAATTTGTGCCAGCAGGCTTACGACAAGTGCGTTGAAGCGCAGGGGGCTAACGAGTTCGACATGCAGGGGCACGCGCAAAGGGCCAAGAACCTGTTGGAGCAGGCCAACACCCAACTGAAGGCTGCGGCTACGGCGGCCAACGCAGCTAACAAGAAGAAGGCGCAATAGCGGTCTCCCAGTGCCACTAGCAGTATTGAGGGTCCGGCGACGCGGCGGACCCGATTACAATCCTTCCAATGAACCCGCGTGGGCATCGCGGGAGCTGGAAATAACGGGCGATTCTCGGAGGGGACACCATGTCGCGGAACCGCGTCCGCACCGTCGTCGGGGCTATTGCGCTACTGGTCTGCGCGCTGCCGCCATCGCAGGCGGGCGCGACATTGGTCCTCAGCCCCGACGGCATCACTGTTTATGACACCGCAAATAACGTAAGCTGGCTCGCCGACGCCAATTTGCCGGCCACCAACCGGTTCGGCCTCCCGCTGTGCAACGGTTCCGGTTCCGGAGTACAAACGTGCGTCAACGCGAGCGGGTCGATGAACTATACTGCCGCCGCGGCGTGGGTTGCGGCCATGAACGCCGCCAACTATCTGGGGCATACGGACTGGCAACTTCCCACCACCCCGGTCCTCGATAACAACTGTGGGAAGACCGGCCCTAATGGCGACTCCTTTGGCTTCGGCTGCACGGCGGGCGCATTGCCGTCGCTATATAATGCGCTGGGCCTGAAATCGCCCAATACTGCCGTACCCATCCCGAATAACACGGTAGGTCCATTTACTAACATCCAGCCCTATCTCTACTGGTCGCAGTCGGACGCCGGCCAAAACGAGGGCAACTCCACTTTTTCGTTCGCTACCGGATGGCAGGGCGCCAATACCTTGCCGAATTTCCTGTACCTGCTGCCCATGATTCCGGGCAAAATGCGGGGAGCGCCGCCCGCCAGCGGGACGGACCTGCAAGTGAATCCGGGTGGGCAGACGGTTTACGATCCGATGACGAACATCACCTGGCTGGCAAATGCTAATTTGGCCGCGACTAATACCTTCGGCCTGCCGCTCTGCACGAGCCCCACCAGCCCGGCGCTCTGCGTGGCTCAGGACGGCTCCATGGCCTGGGCTTCGGCGATTCAGTTCCTCGCCAATATGAACAGCGCAGCCTATCTTGGCCAGACCAACTGGCAAGCGCCCTCGATCGATTCGAGCTGCCCGGGTTACAACTGCACCGGCGATCTGAATCCCATGGGAAATCTATTCTATTCGCAGTTGGGCTTCATTGAGGGTGCATCCGCGGTGCCGACGTCCACCGTCGCGGTCGGCCCATTCCACAACATCCAGCCCTATCTCTATTGGACCTGTGGGGGAGATACGATTCAGTCCGCCTGCGCGGCTGCGGGCCCGGCCGCGAACTTCGAGTGGAGCTACTCCTTTGGCAGCGGCTTTCAAGGCACCGACCTTCTCGCGAATAATCTGTACGTCACGGCCTACTTTGTGGGCAATCGCGCCGCGACTGCCGGCCCCGTAATTGCGGAGGTCGCGAACGCCGAGGGTGAGAGCCCGGCGATCGCGCCGAATACCTGGGTGGAAATCAAGGGCGTGAATCTCGCGCCCGCGGGCGAAACGCGGATCTGGCAGACTTCTGATTTCGTGGGCGGTAAATTGCCGGAGTCGCTCGACGGCGTCAGCGTCACGGTGAACGGAAACGTGGCCTATGTGTACTACATCAGCCCCACGCAGGTGAATATCCTGACCCCACCGAATCCTATGTCGGGAGCGGTGCAGATGGTGGTCACGGTGGATGGAACGATGAGCGGGTCATTCACCGCGCAGGCGCAGGCGATTTCCCCATCGTTCTTCGTGATCAATGGCGGACCGTACATCGTGGCGCAGCACGCCGCCGATTACACGCTCGTGGGGCCCACGACGCTCTACCCCGGTTCCACCACCCCCGCCAAGCCCGGCGAGACGGTGGTGATTTACGCCAATGGCTTCGGCGTGACTTCGACACCGGTGGTCGGCGGTTCGGAGACGCAGTCCGGCACGCTCTCCCCGTTGCCGTCGATGACCATCGGCGGCGTCGCGGCGATGGTCCAGTATGCCGCATTGGTTTCCCCGGGCCTCTTTCAATTCAACGTGGTGGTGCCGCCCTCGGTGGCCAATGGGGACCAGCCCATCACCGCGACTTACAACGGATCCAGCACTCAGGCGGGATGCCTAATCACGGTGCAGAAGTAGGAGCGAATGAACTACCCGAGAGTACGTGCCGCGCTATTTGGATTGGCCATCGCAACCGAACTGGCTGCCTTGGCGCAGACCTCGCATCCCGGCGCGATTCAATCGATATCGGTGTGCAGTAACGCTGGCTCCGGAGACGCTGGAAGCTGCCCGAGCGGCACCTTCGATACTCACCAGATAGTGCTCGCTCCCGATGGCAGCGGCAATGCGATCAACGGCTACCAGGGCATGGTCGGGATTTCCGACGAGCACCAGTCGGTCTTCCCGCCCGGGGCACTCGAAGGCAACAGCGATTACCTTTTCGTGGTCGCCACGCGAACTCAAGTTGGCGCGCCCAGCACCGGCGTGGTGTTCTTGTCGGGCGGCTCCGGACCCGGCCAGAATGGCCAGTGGACCATGGATTTCGCCAAGGCCGATGGCTATAATACGTTCCCTTCCGGCTATGGCCAGATCTTCGTGAGTCCCGCCGGTCCCAACTGCCCCACGGTCGCCGGCGGCGATGCAGCCGGACAGGATCAGACCTTCGATCTGAAGTACGCCGCGTCGGGATCGGTAGTCATCGATCCGACCGCCGCCCCCGGCAACCTCCTGATGATCTATGAGGGGACCAACACTTGCCTGGGTAGTGCGGGCGGTCCCGATACGGGCAACTTCTATTCCGAGGTCGCTGTCGCCACATCTCTGGACTACGGCCACAACTGGCCCACCTATCGTGCCAAGAGCGGGTTCAACTTTGTACCGCTCCCCGCCGAAAACCCGTCGCAGGGGCCCTCGGCCCCCACAGGCGCAACCGGCGCCTCCGTTTGCGCCGGAAACGATTGTACGACCACGCCGGCCGCCAGCTTCGGCCGATACCCGGTGCTGGGACCGTCCGTGTCTATCGGCGCCGCCGCGGCCACCGGAGTGCCGCTCCCGAGCTCCATGGGAGATTCCGAAATGTCCGCCTTCGTGGACGGCGCCAACGTCACTCCCGCCCAGTATATATATGCGGTGTACGACTTCAAGAGCGGCACCGGCGCGCTGGCCGATCCCAAGGCGCCTGCCAGCGACATGATGATGGCCCGGGCCCGCCTGAATGGCGGTACTGCTCCGCTCAGTTTTCTGAAATGGAACGGTCAGGCGTTCGCCGGCGCGGGTCTCGGCGGTTACGACAGCCCGATCTTTCCCGCCGGTCCCTTCGCCAACTGTGAAGGCGCGGCTCAGCTCCGATACGGCGGTTCGATCAGTTACGTCGATGCTACGCAACAATACCTGCTGCTCTTCGTCTGCGACACCCCGGGTGATCCGGCGGCTGGACAAGTGGCCGGCGCGGCCCGCGGCGGCGCGTGGTTTTACTCCACCAGCAGCGACATCGCCGACCCCACGCAATGGAGTCCGCCGAAGGAGATCGCGGGCTCCTGGAGCGCATTCGACGAGTCCGCCCCCTGCAGCGACTACAAGGGTTTCTACCCGACAATGATGTCGCTCGGCGCCAAGCCCGGCCATATCTCCACCAGCGGATATGTCTTTTATCTCTGGGGCTGCCAGACCGACCAGACGCCGCCTCCCGGACGCCAGTACTCGTCGCGCGCTTTCATAATCACCACTGGCCCGCCGGCGCCCGATATTTCGCTCGTGGCGAACGCCGAGGGCGAGAGCCCCACCATCGCACCGAATACCTGGGTGGAGATCAAGGGGACCAACCTCGCGCCCGCCGGCGACACGCGCATCTGGCAGACTTCCGATTTCGTCGGAGGCAAGCTACCGCCATCGCTCGATGGCGTCAGCGTCACGGTGAACGGAAACGCGGCCTACGTCTACTACATCAGCCCAACGCAGGTGAATGTTCTGACGCCGCCACCCCCCCTTTCGGGATCGGTGCCAGTGGTGCTTACGGTCAACGGAACGGCGAGCGCGGCGTTCACCGTGCAGGCGCAGTCGATTTCCCCGTCGTTCTTCGTGATCGATGGCGGACCTTACGTAGTGGCGCAGCACGCCGCCAATTTCACGCTGGTCGGCCCCACGACCCTGTACCCCGGTTCCACCACCCCCGCCAAGCCCGGCGAGACGGTGGTGATTTATGCCAACGGCTTCGGCATGACTTCGACACCGGTGGTCGGCGGTTCGGAGACGCAGTCGGGTACGCTTTCCCCGTTGCCGTCGATCACCATCGGCGGCGTAGCGGCGAACGTCCAGTATGCCGCGTTGGTTTCGCCGGGCTTGTTTCAATTCAACGTCGTGGTGCCGGCCTCGCTGGCCAATGGGGACCAGCCCATCACCGCGACTTACAACGGATTCAGCACGCAGGCGGGATGCCTGATCACGGTTCATCAATGAGACATTCCCTCGTACTTTCCGCTCTATGCACACTGCCGGCCTTACTCGCGCAGAGTCCCGCGATCACTTACATTCCCGGATCTAGCGTCAAACTTTACCAGGTGAACGGCGATTGCGATTGGACTGAGTGGGACGCCACCATCAACAACAAAACGCCCACGTGCAAGCCCACTGCCAGCCAGACCTTAACCAAAGCCGATGTCCTGGGCGACGATGTTCCCGTGGTTTTCGAGAACAACGGCGAAATGATCGTCACCTTCGGCGATACGATCGGCGCGTATAACTACGCCGCCTGGAGCGATGTGACGAATTCCTTTCAATGGCACGCTCACGATCCCATCGCGCGTAGCACCACCGCCAATGCCTCCGATGGCCTGCTGCTCAATTTTTTCATGAACGGCACGAACCCCCTCGAAGTCCAACCTCCTCCGCAGGCTGACGGTATGGCCGTCGACATGGGAACGGATAATATTCCGCATGCCGGAATCAATATCGACGGCACGATCTATCTGGGCATCAAGACCGGCAACATCAACAATGGAACAGGCAACAACGACCAGAGCCAGGCGTACTCGCTCCTTGCGACGTTTAACGAGGCGACGCAGACGTTTACCTCGGGGCGCACCGTCTCGGCTTCGCCCAACGGGCACTTCGTGGGCGGCGCATTCTACCTGGCCGCCGCCGGGCAGTTGGGCACTCCTCCACCGGTATCGCCCGAGCCTATCGTGTTGAATTTCGGAATTGGAGAGGAAAGGGCCAGCGACATTTATCTGTCTATCGTCCCGTCGACGGAATTTTGGACCGGCCTCGATCAGAATGGCAACAGCGCCACGCGTTACTTCTCGGGCATGAGCAATGGCCAGCCCACCTGGTCCTCCAGCGAAGCGGCCGCCGTTCCCATTGTCAACGACCCCGTCGACCCCACCAATCCGACCATTAACAAGACCTCCGTTTTCTATTCACAGCCGCTCGGACTGTGGCTCATGATGTTCGACAACCAGGCGTCTTCGCCCTCCACCACAGGCATGTACTTCACCTACGCTTTGCAACCTTGGGGACCTTGGAGCACGCCGCAACTGGTTTTCAACGATTGCCGCGATAAAGGACTGGGGAGCTTCATCTTTTATTACTACGCGACCGCGGCTCAGAACACTTGCCCTACTGCCATGCCAGCCGGCGTCACGGCGGCGCCGGGCTCGGCGGGCCCGGCCGGCCCCACCATCGGCGATCAGACGGCGAACAATCCCAACACAACCAGCGGCCACGGTTACGCCCCGGCATTGATCCAGCGCTTCACCGTCATCTCCGGGAGCACGCTGAAACTTTTCTATATGATGGCCACCTGGAACCCGTATGCCGTGGTCATGATGGAATCGGATTTCACTATCGCGCCTTCACCGGCGATAACTCTGGTCGCGAATGCCGAAGGCGAAAGCCCGACGATCGCGCCCAATACCTGGGTAGAAGTCAAGGGTTCGAACCTTGCGCCGGCCGGCGATACACGCACATGGCAGAGCTCGGACTTCGTGGGCGGTAAGCTGCCCACGGCGCTCGATGAGGTAAGCGTCACGGTGAACGGCCAGGCGGCGTATATCTATTACATCAGCCCCACACAGATCAACATCCTGACGCCGCCGAATGCCACGACTGGCGCGGTGCCTGTGGTCGTGACGGTCAACGGGTCCGCAAGCGCGGCCTATACGGTGCAGGCGCAGCCCACTTCGCCCTCGTTTTTCGTGATCAACGGCGGCCCCTACGTGTTGGCGCAGCATGCGGCCAATTACGGCCTGGTGGGGCCGTCCAGCCTCTACCCGGGCAGCACTACCCCGGCCAAGCCGGGCGAAACCGTGGTGCTGTATGTCAATGGGTTCGGACAAACAACCACGCCGGTGGTCAGCGGGTCAGAAACGCAATCCGGGAACCTCTCGCCGCTGCCCACCGTAACCATCGGCGGGATCGCGGCGGTGGTACAGTATGCCGCACTGGTCTCGCCCGGCCTGTTTCAGCTCAACGTTGTGGTGCCGGCGAATGCGCCCCCGGGCGATAATCAGCTCGTCGCCACCGTCGACGGCGTGACCACCTCGCCGCTGGCCCTGATCACGATTCAGAGCTCCACGCAGGCCACCACCGCGAACTTCTATGTCGCGCCCAACGGGAACGATACCTGGAGCGGATCGCTGGCCGCACCCAATCCTGCGGGCACGGACGGCCCATTTGCCACCTTCGACCACGCTCGCGCCGCGGTCGCGGCGCTCAACAAAGCGGGCCTCACTCAGTTGACCGTCCAGTTTCGCGGCGGCACCTACTACCTCCCGGCTACCGAGCAGTTCTCCGCTACCGATTCGGGCACCGCGAGCACGCCCATCGTCTATACCAACTACCCCAACGAATCGCCGGTTTTCAGCGGCGGCATGCGGCTGCAAGGTTGGACCAACACCAGCGGCAATACCTGGAAGCTTACCTTGCCCTCCTCGGTAAAGTATTTTGAAAATCTCTCCTACAACGGTGCCCGCCGGCTCCGCCCGCGGCTGGGCGTCGCCCTGGGTACCTTTTACCGCATCGCGGCCACCGTCTATTTGCCCGCCAGCGCGACCAATTGTACGGTCAACATCCCTGGCCTCGGATACGAATGCTTTGACCGCTTTCAGTACAACCCGTCGGACCCGATCGCCGGCACGTGGAAGAATCTCGCTCCGGCGGCCGGAAACCCCTGCAATCAGCCGGCCGGCAACGCGGCCATCGCCGGCGACATCGAGGTGCTGGATTTCGAACAATTCAGCACTTCGAAACTGCGCATCAGTTGCGTCGACCCGGCGAACCATATTGTGTATCTCACCGGACCGACGCCGATTTCGCAGGATAACCCAGGCCAGGTCGGTTTTATCGCCGGCAATCGCTATCTGGTGGACAACGTTGAAGACGATCTCACGCAGCCGGGGCAGTGGTTTCTGGACCGTTCCACGACGCCGTGGACCCTCACCTATCTGGCCAATCCCGGCGAAAATCCCAACACCGATACCGTAATCGCTCCCCAGATCCCACAGCTCCTGGTAGCTTCCGGCCTCGAGTATGTGACCTTTCATGGGTTGACGTTCGAGCACGACAACTACACCCTGCCGGCACTGGGACACCCGTCATCGGAGTTGGAAGCGGAAATCCCCGGAGCGGTCTCGTTTCAAAACTCGCAACATATTACTTTCGATTCCGGAACGGTGACCCAGATCTCCGGTACGGGCCTGGAGTTTATCTCCTGCGTCAGTAGCGGTTCGCCGGCCTATTGCGTTTCCAACAACGCCAATGCCGTGACGGCCAACGATGTAATCGAGAACAGCGCCTTTTACGACATCGGCGCTCTGGGGGTGCGCATCGGCGACCCGTATGTCGCGGCATTTACCGACACCAACGAACCGCAATCGATGACCGTGCAAAACAACGTGGTCGAAGCTTACGGCCGCACCATCCCAGCCTCGTTCGGCATCGGCCAGGGCGAAGGGCACGACAACCTTTACACCCACAACGATGTCTACGACGGCTACCACTGCGCCATCTCCATCTCCGAACAGGCCCCCGATACCATCAAGCCGGCTGGCATGGGGAACGCCAACAACACCATCTCTTACAACCACGTCTGGAACCTTCTGCAGGGCATCATGAACGACGGCGGGTCGGTCCGCATCGAAGCCGGCAACAACGCTTACACGGCGCCGGGCAACAAAATCCTGAATAACCGGATCCACGACGTCACCGACGCCTCTATCCAGGATTCCAACGGTTATGGCGGGAACGGCATCTACCTGGATAACCAGACGGGCCTGGTGGATGTCGAAAATAACTTGGTCTATCGCGTTTCGGGATTCCCCGTCTACACGCCCCAGGGGCCGGCCGCGCCCAACGAGGCCAATATCGTCAAGAACAACATACTGGCTTACGGCCGTTTGGCGATGGTCTCGGTGAACTTTCCCTATCCTTACGGTGTGCCCGCCAGCGCCAACCAGGTGTTTGCAATTACCAACAATCTCCTCTATTTCGACCGCAGCACAGCGTCTTCCCCTAAGTTTTATGTGCAAGGCGGATGCACGTACAGCGCCGGGTTCCCCTACACCCAATTCCAGGAATGGAACAGCAACCTGTATTGGCGCACCGATGGCGCTTTCGCCAGTGAGCCCAAGGCATTTTATGTGCAGCCCAACCCGGTCAGCACTGGCGCCGACGCGCCTTGTTCCGGCCAGCCCGCACAGTGGACCTTCTACACTTTTTCGGGATGGCGGCAGACCGTGGCCGAAGATCTGCAGAGCGTAATACAGAATCCCGGGTTCAATAACCCGGTCTATCCCGCCGACGATTACACCCTGCCCAAAGGGTCGCCCGGGGTCGGATTCGTGGCGTTCGACTATACCCAGGCCGGCCGGTCGAATCCGGTGCTCAATCCGCCCGCGATTCCCGCGACGTTTCTGACCATGACGTTTAACCCCGCGACGGACTACTGACCATGCGCCTGCGAAATGCGATTGTCGCATTCCTGATGACCCTTCCCCTCTGGGCCCAGGCCCCCGCGCCCGATCTGCGCTGCATCTTCATTTACACCAACGACGTCTCGCAGATGACCTCCACCACCGCCACGCAGCTCACGCAATCGTTCAGCATCCCCGGAGTAGACGGCGTCGCCGTGGTAATCGGGTGGGACGCCATCGAGCCATCCATGGGGCAGTATGACTGGACCCTCCTCGATCAATGGATCGGCCAAGTGACTGCGCTGGGGAAGAAAATCGATCTGGTGGAGCCGGCCGGGTCGGCGACACCTGCATGGCTGTTTCAGGCGGCTCCCGCGGGCGCCGGGGCGACTGGCCTGAACTTCACCATCACTCCGCACGATGGACAAACCACGGATTGCCAGCCGGAAACCATCGCGGCTCCCTGGGACCCGGCATTCCTGAGCCAGTGGGACTCCATGCTCTCCACGCAGGGGGGACGTTGATGACCATGCCGGCGATCGAAATCGGCGGCGTCGCGGCTAGCGTTCAGTATGCCGGCCTTTCGGCGGTGGGCGAGTTTCAGTTCAATGTGGTGGTGCCAGCCTCGCTGGCGGATGGCGACCAGCCCGTCACGGCGACTTACAGTGGCTTCACCACGCAATCCGGCGCGGTGCTTACAGTGCAGCTGAGCGGGATGATCCAAATAAGGTTCACGCACCCGATCGGCGCCGTTCACCGCATCGCACAAATTCACCTGACCTTCGAGGATGTTCTCCCAGGTGGGCGAATTGGAATCTTCGAAATCGGCCATGAAAACGTTGGCGCCGGAGTTGAGGGCGTTGATGATCATCTTGCGGTCGGTGGGGCCGGCAATCTCCACGCGGCGGTCCTGGAGGTTGGCCGGCGTGTCGGCGATCTTCCAGCACGCCTGACGAATGCCGGCTGTCTCCGCGGGGAAGGCCGGCAGTTCGCCTTGGTCGATTTGCTGCTGGCGAGCGCATCTTTCCCCTAGCAACTGGCGCCGGCGTTGCTCGAACATGGTGGATAGTTAACCAGGAACTGCACCGCCTCAGGGGTCAATGCACGATCTTGCGCCCCGGTCGTGGACCCCATAATGCCGGCCGGTTGGCTTTGCGCTGTTGCCACAGATAGCTCCCTTTACCGAGCCGATGTTAGCGCAGCCGCCGGGTTGCGCGCCTCCCGTCCCGTCCGCTTCGGACCGGTAGGCCGCGGCGTCCCTGGGCGTTTGGGAAAAGCGCCATTGTATTCTTGAATAATGGGTGAGGTGATCGAGTGACCAACCATGGGCAGTGGAATGGGATGGTGCGTAACCTCATCGAGGCCTGGTGCCCCTGGTACTTCCTCACGCCGACCAGGCTGGCTTCGCGGAGTGGTCCCGATTGCTATCATGATGCGCGCGAGTTCGGACCAACTCTAACGCGTGGTCCGGCAGTGGGTGGTTTATGTCTTCATTTCTCGCGGAGTCGCACGCGCTTTTGAGATGGCCCCGGCTGGCGCTCGATCAGGTCAGGGCGGCCCGAGCGCGGCGTCGGGCCTGGCGGCGGCTGTTTCCGGCCGGACAGGCGAGCCAAGTTGAAGAGCTTTCGATCGAGGAGCGGGCCGACGCGCGCCGCGCGGCCGAACTGATTGCCGACAGTCACCGAGGGTATTTTTCGGCATTCAATTCCCTGACGGCCGAGGCTCAGGAGATATTCGAAAAGCGGGATTGGACCCAGTCGACGTTGAACGCCGAGCGTCGGGTCCGCCTCTACCGGGCGGCCGTGGATGCCGCCTGGCAAAAGATGCAGCGGCTGTTGCCCGAGCGGCTGCTGGACCGCCGGTTTTGGATGGCGGCGCGGCTCGCCTTTCTAGAACGAATCTTCAATGACTATGAGGCCGACCTTGCGCTCACTTTCTTCTACTCCATGATGCGCCTCGCCTTCGACCAGGAGGACACGCCGGTGGAGTACGACGACGACGGCTTGGCCCAACATTCGCACATCTGGAACCCTCAACCGGTTTGGGAACTCTACGAGGCCACTCCAAAACAGATGAGCCGCTCCGTAATCCGCTTGCTGCGGAATTGCGGATTCCGCGCACACTTCGAAAACCCGCAGCGGGACGCCGGCCTGGTGACGGCACGGCTGCTGGACGATTGGGGCAGGCTGATCTCCGGCGGGACACCCCGGCATCTGAGGATGCTCCGCGCCGTGTTTTATCGCGACCGGGAGGCGTACCTGGTGGGGGAACTGACGTCGCGCGGCCGAAAGCTGCCGGTAGTGCTGGCACTCAGGAACGAGGAGGCCGGCATCAGGGTAGACGCGGTGCTGACAGGGAAGGAGGACATGCGCAATATCCTGTTTATCTCCACCCGCTCTACGTTTCACGTTCATACCGACAATTACCGCGAGGTCCTCAGCTTTCTCGACACGCTGTCACCCGAACGCGGCCATCCGGCCATGTGCGCGGTTTTGGGGTTCACGCACCCGGCACGAGTGGCGCTCAATCAGCGGTTGCAGCTTCATCTGCGGGAAACCGGCGAGCGATTCACTGCCACGCCGGGGCGAGTGGGCATGGCCATGGTGGTTTTCGCTCCACCTTCCTTCCCGTATGTGTTCAAGGTAATTCGTGATTACTCGTCGAAGACGGGGTGGACCGGGAGAACACGAATCATCGATCTCTACCGGTGGGTGCATGAGACCAACAGAGGGCGCCTGATGTTGGATGCGTGGCTGTATCGGAATCTCGACTTCTCCCGCGGCCACTTCGACGAAGGCGTGGTTCAGGAACTGCTGAGGAGCGCGCCGCATTCCGTTCGCATCGAGGGCGATCGAATCATTTTCAAGCATGTATACGCCCAGAGAAGGGTTCGGCCCCTGAACACGTTCTTTGATGAGACGCGGGACCGGGCGCAGCGCGAAAACGTGATCGATGCATTTGGTAGTTTTATTAAGGATCTGGCGGGGATGGGGCTATTTGTCGGGGACTGCTACGGCTTGCCGTTCAATACCGGACTGACGCATGGGCTCAATGTGGCGCTGTTTGATTTCGACGATCTCGGCCCTCTATTTCGGTACCGGTTTCGCGAAACGCCGCAACTGCCAACCGAGCAGGATGAATTCCTTTGGAACACGGAAACCGACGGAGCGTGGTTTCCGGTCGGTGAATTCGATGTCCTAGTGGACGAATGGGAGCGGTTCTTGGGTGTACCGCCAGACTTGCGCGACTATTTCCGCCGAAAACATGGCGATCTATTCACGATCGGGTACTGGGTGGACGTGCAGCGCCGGCTTGCGGCCGGTGAACTCCACTATGTGCTCCCATACCCGCCGGAACGATGCCTGGCGAACCAGCCGGGAGTTTGCGAATGAGGGTTACGCAACACGGCGAAGCAGGATGTTCCGCGCGCGGTCACAAGCGGGAGAGCAGCGGTTCGCGTTCCGAGATTATCCCGGATGGAATTCCGCGTGCGCAGCCAGTGACGGAAATAATCGCCCCCGTGGTAGCCGCAAAAGGGCAGCATAGTTTCTAGCACGGCCAGATCTGAGAATTCATCTCTCAGATTTTCATCGCCGCCCACAATTTGTAACATGTTACATGTTCCGCGCATCCCATTGAAATCGCGGGCCAAGATGAAACTCTTGCGAGCCTTGCGGCTTTGCGTGACATTGAGTTTCGATATCGGCCGGAACGGCGGTTGGATCGGAACTCGACAGAACGGGAAACGCTCTCACGCAAAGCCGCCAAGCCGCAAAGAGGCTTAGGAATACCTCGTCAGCCCCTCCTTGGGATTTCAAGGGCGCAGCGCTTGGTTATCCTTAGTTCCAGTTATAGGCCCCAACGAGATTTTATTCCCGTTGTGACGGTTTCAGGCGGCAACCTTAAGGCCGGCTGGAAGAAGTCAGCCGACTCCTGAACGCCTGCGCCGCCGCCATTCTGACTTCTGACTCCTGACTCCCTCGACTCCCATATCCCGCAGGGATATCAAGCCGGAGCCTTGCATAGTTAGGGTCGCGGCGTATGATGGTTGCACGGCCCACGCTTCGGACTAGTTGGTTTCCCCATCGGAAGAATAGAGCAGATTCTCAATCTCGTCGATTCGCCGGCCGGCGTCACTATAACCAATCTCGATGAGAGCTTTGGTATACGGCGATGTGAATAGCAAGTAACTCATCAGATCGGCGCATGAAGCCGCGTCGCGTCCCAAACTGTTGATAAAGTACTGGATCAGGTAAGGCATGTCCCGCTGATGATCCTGTGCCACCATCGATAAGTTGACGGACGGTGTGATGAGAAGTGTCGCCAAGGGGCGCATCCTTTCACAGCCTTCAATACCCGCCTGGCCGATCGTGCCACTGCTGAGCAACTGATTCAGCCGCTCGAGGTGCTCGATGTCGGTAGCCAGATGATCCAAGAACATGACATTAAAGAGAATACCCAGGACGTGCGCCAGCGAAGGGTCCTTCTGATCAGTGGCTTCTTCCGGATGTTCGATACTTTCGCCGCGAACACCGATGGCCAGAAGTTTCGTTGCTCCCAGGCGTATAACCGGACTGAGAGGCTGTTGAAGGCGCACGCAACCATCCCCGAAAAACGCTGTACCGCGGGGCGTTGGGAGCCGTACCGGGCTGAAAACCAATGGAATAGCCGCTGAGGCGCGAATATGCTCGGCGGTAATCTTTGTCGCAAGCGTCACCCGCCGGCTTCGGTTCCACATAGGGTGGCCTTTCTTGCCCTGAATGAAGAGATAACTGGTCCCTGTGTTGTAATTAGTGGCTGAAATGGCCAGGGCGAAGAGATGCCCGCGCTTGATATTCTCTTGGATTCGGTCGCAATCTATGTGTTTCTTGAGAAAGTGACCCAAAGGGGCCGCGTCTAATAGAGAATGGGCGTGCCCCCCGCCAAGAATTCCTCCAAAGGACAGGTCCATGATCCAGGTGAGAGAATTACCGGCCTGCGATAAGAGGTTACAGGAAAACACATCGGAAGGTTTTATGCCAGACCAGAGCTCTGCGACAACCTTGGTCGCCGACGCAAAATCGTTGCTACCCACGGCAAGGCCAGCACCATTGATGGCTCCGGCGGAAGTGCCTCCTATTATGGGAAAGGGATTGCCGTGAGTCTGAACACGTTTAAACTCGCCAATGCGTTTGAGAACGCCAGCTTGATAGGCGCCGCGTGCGCCTCCGCCGGTCATCACTAAGCCAAGCATGTTTTCCATGTTTTCCATCTTCACCCCCTTGGGCTCGCGGAAACTCAGACACGTCAGAATGCGGTACACGATTCCGGCGTCTTCCCGAACGCCCCGGCCTACGTAAATGGGGTGCACAGGTTTGACGCTTTCGAACGCCGTACACTCGGACGCTCATATGCTATCAGAGTATCAGAGCCGATAATCCGTGATGATTGGGCCTCGTGAAGGGGAAGAGCGACGGCGCCATCTCTACGGCCGGAACTTGTACCGAGCTTGATGGGGTATTCCGTGCAAGTGCGGACGGGTGATCGTGTTACTGGCGATCCGCACACGCGACGACGGCCAGGCTCTCGGAGCCGTTGCAGTTCCTCACGCGGAACGATCCGGCCAACCTGTTCGAGCAGTGCGGCCAGAATCTGGATCGGCTGCTCGTCGCGATAAATCCCCTTCCGTCCACCAAGGACCCGCGAAGTCCCTTTTAACCGGCCAATCGTGATCGGAGTGAGAGATCGAGCGTAAGCGATCTCGAATGAGTCGATTGGCCGGTTACAAAGCGACTTAACCGGTCCCAATCTGTGCACGCGCCCGTAGCTACTTTCTGGCGCAAAAATACCTAACCAGCGTGTTTGTTTTCAGTTAGCGCGATGTGGTGGACGCCCACAAACACTGCCTTGTCGCCCCGGTTCTCGTGGTTCGATCAGGCCAACAGACACGCTACATGAAACTGCCAGTGTCGGATCGCTCGCAGTTTAATCGACGAGAACTTCCCCAGGGATCAATGCCAGTGCGGGGGAAAGGGACTTTTGCGCCAGAAAGTAGCTAACTCATAATTCACCATTTGGATCTGCGCGGGCACCATGATTGGCCGGTTAAGTCCCCTTATGGGAACCGCGCGACATAAACCACGTCGAACGGATCTACGATGCGGTTGCCTAGCAGGCTGCGGAAAAGGCCCCTCAACCGCTTGCTTACGCGCGCGGCTCAGAAACGCGCTCGTTCTTTTGCAGGCACTTGCAGAGGCGGGCCCAAGGGGCACCCCGTGAGGGAGCGGTCCCGGAATGCCCTTTTTCCGCAACCTGCTAGCGGGGCGGACCGGCTTTCGGCAGCGGTCAGGGCTGAACTTCCCATTCGGTAGTTTGCAAATCGTCCAATTCGTTGAAATGCCGATCCCTGTAACGAGGACCATCCCGTGATGCTTCGCCGCGGCAGCAATCCATATATCGTTCTCGGGCAGCGGCCGCCCTTTTTCCTTCAGGCGCTGCTTCAAACGCCCGTATTCACGAGCAACATCGAGGTCGCAAGAAACCACCGCTCTGCCCGCGGCGAATCGCTCGACTTTGGCCGTGTTCTCGGAAGGACGGCCTAATTTCGCGGCTCCGAAGAACAATTCGCCGAGCACAACCGCGGGGATGAAGACTTCAGACGCCCGGTCCAGATTGGACAGTACCGTGGCATCCCCCTCCAGCAGGGCGATCACGATATTGGTGTCCGGCAAGAATCTACCAGTCCTTCGCGTCAACTCGCTCGCACTCCTCATTGATGGCTTGGATCATCTGCCGGGCGGAAACGGAGTCGAGAGACGAAGAGAAACGGCGTAGCGCTGCGCCGTTCTCGCCCGTCAGGGCCGAAACGGAGAGAGAAGTCACGAACCGGAGCACCTTTTCCTGCATGTCGGGGGGGAGCTTCCCGACTTTCTTCGCGATCTCTTGTCCGAAATCCATCTGAGGGTTGTTTCTGCCCTCTAGGATACACCGCAGCAACCCAATTCGATTTGCAGCAGAATGACCAGCGGGCCGATCGACCTGGAATTGGCGGCAGTTTCCTGTCGCCACAGCATCCTTCTGCCGCTAAGACCCCTCCGAAGTACCCTTGCGGGAGATTACCCCCACAAGCGAGTTAGCCCGCCAAAAGTCATATCTGCCGAGGGGAAAGCCTGTAAGGCGATGGCATCGGACCCGAAGACAGAAGCCAAATACCGCTACCATAAACTAGTGTCCTCCCGACAGCAGAAACGGCGCCAGACCGCTTCAACCGCCATGCCCCCAGCACCTTCCCCAGGCTTCCTGCTGGCGCTGCTGGAGCGGCGATCCGGCGTGCTCGCATGCCTGCTGGTGCTCGTCGCGTCGGCCCGAATCGCCTCTACCTACACGGTATTCAATCACACCACCGACGAACCGGCGCACATCGCCTGCGGCATGCAATGGCTCGACCGGCACGTGTATCTTTACGAGCCGCAGCATCCGCCGCTGGCGCGCGTGGCGGCGGCGCTGGGGCCTTACCTGCTGGGCATACGGTCGCAGGACACGCCCGGAACGGGGCTCGAGCAGGAGTCCCTGGAAGGTGCGAAGATCCTGTATCGCGGCAACCGTTACGGCCTGACGCTGGCCATGGCGCGGCTGGGAACGCTGCCGTTCTTCTGGCTGGCGTGCCTGGTGGTGTACGCCTGGGGAAAACGCTCCTATGGAGCGGCGGCAGCGGTAATCGCATTATTCTTTTTCAGTTTTCTTCCGCCCATTCTGGCCCACGCCGGCCTTGCCACCACCGACATGGCGCTCACCGCCTTTGTGGGAGCGGCCTTTCTGACCGGCCTGCGGTGGGCCGAGAGTCCCACGTGGAAGCGCGGCCTGCTATTCGGTGCGGCCACCGGTCTCGCGGCTGTTTCGAAGTTCTCGAGCCTGGTGTTTTTTCCCGCGGCAGCCGCTCTGGCGCTGGCCGGATACCTGTACTTCCACCGGCCCGCTGCGCCGGCGCTGGTTGCGAGCGTGAAAGAGCGGCTGCCCTCATTCGGCTTGGCCGTGGCCGCCGGCGCGCTGGTTATCGCGGCGATGTACCGCTTCTCGCTTTCCGCCTTCTTCGCAGGCATTCGGGCCGTGGAGGCCCACAACGCCCAGGGCCACATCGCTTACCTGCTCGGCCAGCGGAGCACTGGCGGCTTCTGGTATTTCTACCCGGTGGTGCTGGCGGTGAAAACTCCGTTGGCGCTGGTGGTGCTGCTCGGGCTGGCGCTTTGGTGGATGTGCCGTGAGCCGGGCCGCGTTCGGCGCGACTGGCCGGTCTTGGCTTTCGTCGCCGGAATCCTGCTGGTGGCCCTCTTCAGCCGCATCAATATCGGGGTCCGCCACATTCTGCCGATTTATTTCGGCGTTTCGCTCCTCGCCGCGGAGGCCGTCCCGGATTGGATGGAGCGTGGGCGGACGCGCCCGTGGATCGGCCCTGTGCTGGGTGGGCTGATGGTTTGGTTCGCCGCTTCCTCGCTCCTTTGCCACCCCGACTACCTGGCCTATACCAACGAGCTGGCCGGAAGCGCGCCCGAAAAAGTGCTGGCCGATTCCGACCTCGATTGGGGCCAGGATATGAAGCGGCTCTCGGTCCGGCTGCACCAAGTGGGCGCTACGCAAGTGACCTTCGATCCCATCGTGCTGGCCGATTTCGAGGGCGAAATGGGCTTCCCACGAATCGCGCCGGGCAACCCTTTGGCGCCGTCGCCCGGCTGGAACGCCGTCAGCCTGTCGCTGTGGAAGGTGCGCCGTCTGGGGCTGATGGATACCCACCCCGAAGCGATCCTCTGGCCGGACCGCGTGCCACCCGGCGAGCGCGTGGGCAAGGGCGTGATGCTGTGGTACTTCCCCCCGTCCACGGAGACGCCAAAGTGACGTACAGTGGGACTGTTCTATGCTGATACTCATCGTCAACATCCACGTTAAAGCGGACCGCATCGAGGCGTTCCGCGAGGCTACCGTCGAAAACGCGCACAACAGCCGGCAGGAGCCCGGAGTCGCGTATTTTGACGTCCTGCAACAGGCCGACGACCCGTCGCGCTTCGTGCTCTACGAGGTCTACCGCGACCAGGCGGCCACGGTGGCGCATAAAGAGACGGCCCACTATCAGGCCTGGCTCAAGAAAGTGGACGATATGTTCGCCGAACCGCGCACGCGCGCCCTGTACACCAATGTGTACCCCGAAGACCAGGGATGGTAGCGGCTAAACCGGAGGTGAAATAAACATGCCCTTCGAGTTTGCCGCCGCCTCGCGCATCGTGTTCGGCGAGGGCGCGGTTCGCGAAGTGGCCCCTGCGGCCGCCGCCTTGGGCCGCCGCGCGCTGGTGGTCACCGGCGCCCGCCAGGAAAGGGCCGCGCCGGTAGTCGCCGCGCTCGAGGCGGCGGGAGTGGGATGCGTACCGCTTGCAGTGGCGGGTGAGCCTTCCATCGAAATGGTCCGCCAGGGGGCGCGATTCGCGCGCGGCGAACAGTGCGATCTGGTAGTCGCCATGGGCGGCGGCAGCGCTCTGGATGCCGGTAAAGCGCTGGCGGCGCTCGTCACCAATACCGGCGACCCCCTCGACTACCTGGAAGTAGTGGGGCGCGGCCAGCCTCTGGAGCACACCCCGGCGCCCATGATCGCCGTCCCGACCACCGCCGGCACGGGCTCGGAAGTCACCCGCAACGCCGTGCTGGCGTCGCCCGAGCATCGCGTGAAGGCCAGCCTGCGGAGCGCGTCCATGCTGCCGCGTCTGGCCGTGGTCGATCCCGAATTGACGTGGGAACTGCCGCCGGCGGTCACCGCCGCCACCGGACTCGACGCGCTGACGCAGTTGATCGAGCCCTACGTTTCCACGCGCGCCAACGCCATGACCGATTTATTTTGCGTGGAAGGCCTTCGACGCGCGGCCGCCGCTCTGCCGCGGGCCTTCGCCAATGGCGCGGATCGCGCGGCCCGCCGCGATATGGCGTGGGCCAGCCTGTTGGGCGGCTTGTCTCTGGCCAACGCCGGGCTGGGCGCGGTCCACGGATTCGCGGCTCCGGTGGGCGGCATGTGGACCGCCCCGCACGGCGCGGTATGCGCGGCGGTGCTGCCTCACGCCATGGACGTCAACGTGCGCGCCCTGCGCCGGCGCGCCCCGGACGGCGATGCCTTGCGCCGCTACGGCGAGGTCGCACGGCTCCTCACCGGCAATCCGCAGGCCCGTGCCGAAGATGCCGTCGAATGGACCGCGGAGATCTGCCGGCGGCTCGAAATCCCGCCATTGCGAACCTACGGCGTCCGCCCGGAGGATTTCGCCGTGCTCGTGGAGAAGGCCGCGAAGGCCAGCAGCATGAAAGCCAACCCTATCGTGCTCACCCCGGAGGAGCTGACCGAGATCATCGCGCGCGCGGCGTAAGGTGGGGTCGGCTTAGCGGGCTGAAGCCTGGCTGAAACCCGCCCCAACAAGAGCACGGCGCTGGCAGAGGGCGGGGCGGGCTTCAGCCTTGCCTTTAGCCCGCTAAAGGACGCCTTTCAGGCGGCCGACCGGCTGGAATGCCGGACTGCGCACGATGCCCGACGAGAGGTTTCATTCCCTTAGGAGGTCCGAAGGGCCATGCCCGGCAGGATGGCATCCTACCGCCGAAGGCCACAGTGCCTTCCGACATGTCCATGCGCCCGGCCGCCGCACCGGCCCGCGCCGGAGGCGGGTTGCCCCACACAAGACCCTTGACAGCTTCTTTACCCGTGCGCGGCCTCGGCACGCGTCAGCGGGACGATCACCGGTCGAACTAACCGGCGGTAATCCGATGTCAGCATGTGGATCACATCGCGATGCGTGCCCCCATTGAACGCGATCAGGCGTTCCTCCGCCATGCTGGCGTCAAGATACACCGGAAGCATGTACAGCGATCCCACCGGCGGCATCGCGCCCAGCTCGCAATCCGGGAAAAGCTTCCCCAACTCATGCTCGGTGGCCATGCGCAGTTGTTTGAAACCCAGTTCGAGGCGCACTTCCTGAAAATCGACCAGTTTGTTGGCTGGAACCACCAACATGGCATACCCGATGTCACAGTGCACCACAACCGTTTTGGCAACCTCCCGTGGGGGCAGGTGCTCCGCCGAGGCGACCTCGCGGGCCGTAAAGGCGTTCTGGTGGATGGAGTGAGTGTATTCGGCCTGCTTGGCCTGAAGGAACTCGCGTAGACGTTCGAGAAGCGGCATAACCACCTCCGCTACTTGGTATTGTACTCCCCAGATTGGTGCTCCGGAGGATAGACGCGCGCCGCAAAATGGCATATAGTTGGGGTGATTTGGGTGTAACAGAGGTGAATATGAGAAAGTTTCGATATGGCTGGCTGCTGATAGCGGTGATTTTCCTGACGGCGTGCGGCAAAGAAGAACGCCGGGAGGCCGCAACGCTGTGCAAGACGCTCAGCCGGGAACAGGTGGACCTGGCAGCCGTCAACGCCCTCGAGAAGGACCTTCTGGGGAGCACACGGGCCTGGTGCGCCGGTATTATCAGCAACGGCGCGGGCAAAACCAAGGAACTGGAAGAGAACGCGGCGTCGGCAAAATCGCTGGCGCAGTCGGCCAATACCGTGGCCACGCAACTGAGCCAGGTCCGGCAGACCCTTTACGATCTGCCGCTGAAGCAGGAGTATCCGCAAGGCGTGCGCAGCACCTTTATCAACCAGATCATGAAGCGCCAGAAGATGCTGCAGGAAATACGCATGGCGCTGGATGCTTCGGCGGCCGGTTTTCTGGAGTTCAGCCGGAGCCGCTCCTATACCGGGGACAGTTACCCGGCCGCCATCGACAAGCTGAATTCGCTGGTGTCCGGGTATTCCGGGCCGGATGACGCCATAGGCAATGCCATTCGCGACCTGAAGGTGAAATATACCCTCAGCGACGTGGATCTGGCCGCCAAGACTTAGGCGCCTGGGTCCTGGCTATTTGGGTATCGGGTCGCCGCGCTTGAGCAGGTAGGGATTGCTGTAAGCATCGCGGAGCGCCTGCCGGGCTGCCTCGGGATTCGAACTGCGGCCGCTGCCCCGCCCGCCCAATAGTCCGAGTTGCATGGCAACCCGCTGCAGTTGTTGGAGAAGCTCGGCCGACGGCGTTCCCGTTCCCAGTTGCTGCAACTGTTGCTGGAGTTGCTCGAGCTGTTGCCCAAGCTGCCGCCGCTGTTGTTGGACTGCCTCGGCTGATGGCGGCTGTGGCGGAACGCCGGTCATGCCTGCCCACGTCATGTAGAACGTCCATTTGGGCTGGGCCTTCAGCACTTCCGCCGAGGGAATCGTGCCCACTTCGCCAAGCGCAATGGGCTTCCCGTCCGCAATGGTCTGGATTTCGTAATAATACCGGTCGTCCAGAGTGCGGTAGTTGTCATAGCTGACCACGTCGCAGTAATTCTTGCCGGGGAAGAAGTTGTAGAATTCGCCGCCCGGCGCAGGGCCATTCTGGTTCCACACCCAGACCAGATTATTGAGGTGGTGAACATTGACCATGCGGTTGTACACCTCGCGGTACAGCATGGCCGTGCCGTAAGGTCCCGGCCGGCCGCCCCACCAAAAGAAGGTGCCGTTATTCTCATGCATGGGCCGCCACAGAACGGCGATGTGGGCATCCTGAAGCTGCTTCAAGTAGGCCGCCGCGGTGTCCATATACTTCTCCCAGCGCTGGTGCAGCGGAGAATCGGAGGTAATCAGCTCCTGCCACTGATCGTCGGAGAGCCGGGCCTGCACGCTGCCGCTCCAGCTCGATCCGGGCTTTCCGGGTTCGTCTTCGGTGGGCCGCAACATGTGCCAGCAGAGATAAATTATGGAGCCGGCGGCGGCCTGCTTCTTGGCCTCGGCGATCATGAGATCGCGGTGCGTGATGGCGTCTTGATCCTCGCCGTCGGTGAAGCCGAAATCGGAGCCCCAAATGGCGGGATATTTGCCGGTGACCTCGAAGATCCGGTTGGTGTCGAGGTTGCGTTCGTTCGGATAGTTGTGCTGTCCGGTAAGGATGCCCTTGCCGCTCACGTCGCACAACGTCTTGAGCAGCACGCGCGCTTCCGGCGTGGCGTTAGGATTCACGGGCTCGCACGTATAGGGCGCGGGAGCGGCGGCGGCCCGCGGCGGTGCGGCGCCGCGCCCGCCTCGTCCCACCAGCATGAGCTGCTGGGTGAGCTGTTGAATCTGCCGCTGGAGTTCCGGGGACGGCGTTTCGCCCCCCAGTTGCTGAAGCTGTTGCTGGACTTGCTGGAGCTGCTGCTGAAGCTGTTGCCTCTGTTGCTGGACGTCGGCGGGCGGAGGAGCTTGAGGTGTTGCAGGTGGCGCGGCGGCCTGGGCGAAGACGCTTGCCGCTGCGCAAAGCGTGGCGGCGATCGCAGCGATTACGGATTTCCGCATGGGTTTACCCCGGAGCCCACGGTATCACAGCGCTTCAGGGACGTGCGAAGGCCGGCCGGGCAGAGCCGGCGGTTCCGCGGTACGTGCGCGGCGGTACACCCGAGACCGCCGGGCGGCGAAACGTAGGGGAATACCCGAGAGTCCAATTCAGTAAGAAGGTTAGACCACGATGCGACTTGTGACCCTGTTGTTCCTCGCATCCACTCTGGGCTTCGCAGAAAGCTGGTCTGGGCATTGGTCGATTCCTATCAGTTGCTGCAACTCTGGTGTCGCGTACCCTTCAGCCGCTTTTCGCTGTCACAAAAAGCGGGCGGGTGCTATTGTATGTGAAGGTAATGACTGTCGACGTCCGGAGGGGAATAGCATGAGCCCCGTGAAACTGCTTCCTGCCGCGCTGGTGACCGTTCTTGCCTTGTTGGCCGGATCGACCGCCAACGTCCATGGAAACGCGTTCGGCAACCCCAACGCGCCGGTAGTTATCGAGGTGTTCAGCGACTTTCAGTGCCCCGGCTGCAAAGCGCTTCACGATTACGATCTCCACCGCATCATGGCTGATTACGTTGTACCTGGCAAAGTGTATTTGATTTATCGGTATTTCCCACTACAAGCCCACCGATACGGACGTCTCTGCGCGGAGTACGCTTGCGCGGCGGCGCGCTTGGGGCGCTATCAGAAAGTGGCCGATGCCCTGTTCGCGGAACAGGCGGCTATCCTCGCCAGCGGCAACGCGGAAGCCGTCGCGAATAGCGTCCTGACTCCGGCCGAGGCGGCCACTGTGAAGTCGCTGCTGGCGTCTCCGGAAGTGCAAAAGGAAATCGACACGGACATCGCAGAAGCCCAGGCTGTTCCGGTGACGTCGACGCCGACTTTCTGGGTAACCGCCAACGGCAGGAGCCAGGTACTACCAGGACTCCAGGACTACTCACTCTTCAAGCAATATATCGATGCCCTCCTGGCAAAATAGGTGAAGATCGCTGAGGGCAGCAACAGAGTGCTCCGCCGGAAGTTAGGCTGTAAGGGCACCCAAAGACCTAGCCTATTCCACTAGGCCATTTTAATTATGGCCATGTGTACCATTCCATGGTACTTTTCCCTGGGGATTAGGCGAGGCAAGTCACCCAATTTTCAGGAAAAGTACCGCCGACCCGGATCACGGACGACTAGAGACTGCCAGTCCGCCAATCCCACCTTTGGGATGCGACATTTGAGGAGGCCACAAGTGAACAAGACACATCTGGTTCTGCTATTTGCGGCATTTTTGTGTGTTGGCATTGCCAACGCCCAGACCACTACCACGCCCGCCTTTTGCGGCCCTGGGGCTACTGTGATTAACACACCGGGAACTGCCGGTTTTGCGCCCCCGCTGAACGGAACCGCGACTTGTCCGGCATATAATGTCCCGCCCGGAAACGTCCTGGCAGCGGTTAGCCTTGGCCTGGAAGGTGACCTGGGTTCGCCCGATGGCCCGCCGAATGGGCCTGCCCAGTTCACCTACAGTTTCAGTATCGCGAACTTTTCCCCTGTGAGCTCGCTGACCGAACAGATCGGTGTTTCAGGGAATACGGCTACCCCGTTTGTCTGGTCCACGCAGGCAGGCTGCATACCCGGCCAGACCATTTCCGGGGGCTCCTCAGCCGACGACGATACCTGCACTGTTACGGTCGCCGGAAGTAAAACCAGCTTTCCCGCAATCGTGGTCACAGCGGCAGGTGTGTGGGCTGGTGGTGGCCCCCCCACGTCGGCTGGCCTCGAGCCAAACGGCACGGAAACCTTCAATGTGTACGTGACCTACACCTACGATCCGGCGCCCACCGCCAACTGTGCCGTGATCACCGGCGCCGTGCAAGGTGTGCCCATTACCCCGGTCACCATAACTGGCAGCGGCGGCGTCGGTGGCCCCTACACCTTTTCGGCCACCGGACTTCCGAACGGGCTCACCCTGTCTACCAGCGGGGTTCTTTCCGGTACGCCTACCCAGAGCGGCACATTTCCCTACACAGTTACCGTCACCGATTCGGTTGGCAACACGGGTACGGTCAATTGCTCGGTCACAGTGGCCCCGCCGCCCTCGGCCGCCTGTGCCGTGTTCACTGGCACCCTGGTGCAGGGCGTGGCCATTACCCCTACCGCTCCGCTGGCCGGTAGCGGCGGCGTCGGCGGCCCCTACACCTTCTCGGCCACTGGACTTCCGGCTGGGCTTACGATGGCATCGAACGGCGTTATCTCCGGCACGCCTACCGTGAGCGGCGGCCCATTTTCCTACACCGTTACCGTCACCGATTCGGCCGGCAACAAGGGCACCGTCAGTTGCTCGGTCACAATTGGCGGCCCGCCCACGGCTAACTGTGCCGTGATCAACGCCGTGCAAGGCGTAGCCATTACGCCCGTCACGCTGGTGGGCAGCGGCGGCGTCGGCGGGCCCTACACCTTCTCGGCCACTGGACTGCCGGCCGGGCTCACGCTGTCTACCAGCGGCACCATTTCCGGTACGCCGACCGTGAACGGCACCTTCCCCTACACCGTCACCGTCACCGATTCGGCCGGCAACAAGGGCACCGTCAGTTGCTCGGTCACCGTGGCCCCCCCGAGCCCGCCCACTGCCAATTGCGCCAGCATCAGCGCTGTGGTGGGCGTAGCCATCAGCCCGATTACCGTGACCGGCTCGGGCGGCGCCGGCGGCCCGTACACCTTCTCCGCCACGGGACTTCCGGCCGGCCTCACGATGTCGTCAAGCGGCACGATCTCCGGGACACCGACCGTGAGCGGCATCTTCCCCTACACAGTGACTGTCACCGATTCGGCCGGCAACGTGGGAACCGTCGATTGCTCGGTCACAGTCCTGGCGACCCCGCCGCCCCCAGCCACGTGTTTCTTTGTAAGCTATGCCACCAACTTCTCAGCCGGTGAATCGTATATCAATCTCATCAATACTGGCGCGGGCGGAGCCCCGTTATTGGGTCCCGGATTTGGCCCGCCTGCCGGTAATATCTGCGTAAACGTCTACACTTTTGACCCGGGGGAGGAGGAGATCTCTTGCTGCTCCTGCCTGCTGACCCCAAATGCAGTAGCCAACCTGGGGGTCAACCGCGACCTCATCATCAAAACGCAGACGGGCGTGCAGCCGAGTTCAGTAGTGATCAAGTTGGTGTGCACTCTGGCCGGCGGCGATGGTACCGGAACCAACTGCAGCGAAAATGCAGCGGCGGAAGGGTTCCAGACTCCCAGTCTGGCGGCCTTCGGCACTACGCCGCAACAGGCCGGGAACGGCACGTACAGCTCGGTGGAGCACCCGTTTATTCCCTCAACTCTGAGCGCCGATGAGTATGCGAGCATCACGGGCCGTTGCGCCTCCATCCTGGGGAACGCTAGCGGTTACGGGATTTGCAATTCCTGCCAGCCGGGCGCTTTGGGAGCAACCAAGCAGTAGTTGAAACGCCCCCCGATGGTCAGCGATGTCCCAGAGGCGCAGGGCGAACCCCTGCGCCTCGAAGAACTCGCAAATGCGCGCCGGGCTCCATCCGGCGTTGCTCCGTGAGCTTTCCACAGCGATGCGCGACACGTGGGGGAGTTGGTAACGTCACGCTCTCCAGCACCGGAACCGGCACGCTCAGCGCGTCGTCGGACGTACGCACTCTTCGGCCGGGCGCAAGGATAACCTGCAATGGGCAGAGCGGCGCCTGATAGGAAACACAGCTACATCTGACACTCGCAGCGTCGAGAGCAAAGTGGGCAGCGTGATCGTACCGCGATGGCGTACGCACTTCGACGGTGCGTCCTCACTTGCTGTATTGCCCAGAAGCCAGTCGACAAACAGCGCGCTCACCACCGCACATTGACCTCCCGGCCGAATGCTCGACCGATGGGAACCCCGTACGCTCCCTACCCGCGCGAGGTAAACTCCGCCAACTCCGCCACCTTCCGCCTTGCGGCGCCGGAATGGACTTGCTGGAGTTGCTGCTGAAGCTGTTGCTTCTGTTGCTGGACGTCGGCGGGCGGAGGAGCTTGAGGTGTTGCAGGTGGCGCGGCGGCCTGGGCGAAGACGCCGGCCGCTGCGCAAAGGGTGGCGGCGATCGCAGCGATTACGGATTTCCGCATGGGTTTACCCCGGAGCCCACGGTATCACAGCGCTTTCGGAACTGGTATAGCGGGGCAATCGCCGTTAGACCGAAGTTCCGGAAAACAAATGTTAAGTCCTTTGTCTTGTGCGGTTACATGCCTACTGTAGTCATGTAGCGAGCCTGTGGAATCAATAACTTGCAATTAGAATTCTGGAACTTAGTTTCTAGCACAGCCAGATCTGAGAATTCATCTCTCAGATTTTCATCGCCAGGCCCGCAATTTGTAACATGTTACATGATCTGGCTATCCCATTGAAATCGCGGGCCAAGATGTGCTCTTGGCGAGCCTTGCGGCTTTGCGTGACATTGTGTTTCGATATCGGCCGGAACGGCGGTTGGATCGGAACTCGACAGAATGTGAAACGCTCTCACGCAAAGCCGCCAAGCCGCAAAGAGGCTTAGGAATACCTCGTCAGCCTCTCCTTAGGATTTCAAGGGCGCAGCCCTTGGTTATGGTTAGGTGGCGGATTCATAGCTGACCGGCACTCGAATCGCCCGGGAGCTAGTGCTTAATTGCGTTAATACACATTTGTATTAAAATGTTTGGGAGATGCCCAGACACGCACCCGAACTGGAATGTTCTGTCGAAGACAAGGCAATTTTGGTGGCCCTCACAAAGAGCCGGA
>Ga0326728_10001469_pt1 | contig 82915 bp, 81 predicted proteins | sample MB3enrmetagenome_FD_207602 | JGI IMG/M metagenome (GOLD analysis project Ga0326728, IMG submission 207602) | Lab enriched peat soil microbial communities from McLean, Ithaca, NY, United States - MB31MN | ecosystem: Environmental > Terrestrial > Soil > Wetlands > Peat | place: USA: New York...
TCGGCCGACGCCTCGCGACGCCGTCCGTAAGACTCGGGGCCAAGATGGATTCGCTTTCTCCTTTCTTGTAGGACTCTTGCATTCCCAACAACATGCCGGTTTAATCCCGGCGCACAACGATAAACGCTCTTCCCGGAAAATGGGACGACTGCACTTTGAAACCGGGCCAGACTCCCATCGGTCTTGGCATCACTAGCGAGTCGCCTTTGGTTTTCCAACCGCAGTAAGTGCAAACCAAGGCAGAACTCCGCACTAAGCTGACTCTCTAAAGAGGACGCGTCGCAGAATCATGCTCTCGCGAGTCAACAGCCCCACTTCTTTCAATCGCTGCGCTACATTACGGCTCATGTCACGCAACAACCGGGATATACAGAAAGGAGGCATCGAATGTCGAAATACGGTTTGACTCAGACGGTCTTACGCGAGGAGAAATATCTCGTGGAGGCTCTGAAGGAGATGGGCTACGAGGTTGAGGTCCACCCTGAGGGAGTGCAACTGAATTCGTACTACTCGGAGCAGGAGGCAAAGGCCGCAAACATTATCATCCGGCGCCAGCACCTGCGCGGGGCCTATGGTGATATCGGGTTTGCACGTCAGCCGGACGGTCAGCTCGCCATGATTAAAGACGAACTCGACGAGCACCGTGGCTACGGAGCCAGGTGGCTGGGGCGGGTCCAGCAAGGCTACAAAGAGAAGCAGACCTTAGCCATGGCTCGTGCCAGGGGCTACATCCTGAAAGGCCGGGAAGTGATCGAGACCTCGGAAGGGCAGCAAGTGAGGCTGCAATTTGTTGCGCGGAGGTAGGCCACGATGCAAGAGAAAACAATTACGATCACCATTGACACGCAGGGAAACTCCACACTGGATCTCGAAGGTTTTGCAGGCCAAGGCTGTGAGAAGGTCTTTGATGACTTCCGTGGCGGAGACAATGTGAAAGTGGAGCGGAAGAAGCCTGCCTATTTCACCGGCCACGTGATCCAGCAAGAGAACAGCCAGCGTTGAAGGAGGCCTGCCATGCTGCTTCATGCCTTGATTCCCGCCAGCCGTGCTAATGGGCCAGGCCTGCGGGCTGTGGTGTTCTTCCAGGGTTGCTCAATTGGTTGCCCAAAGTGTTGGAACCCCGATAGTCATCCATTTCGCGGTGCCGAAGTCACGGTTGATGCCGTAGTCCAGGAAGTGCTGCGGGCACACGCACAGCGTACCTTGGGAGGCGTCACCTTTTCCGGTGGCGAGCCCATGCAGCATGCAAATAGCTTGCTGACATTGATGTACTCCTTGCGTCAGCGAGCGCCAGAGCTGAGTTTCGGCATGTTCAGCGGCTACACGGAATACGAACTCGACCTGGGACGGTATTGGACGTGGGGTTGCGACTATTCCCAACGGGTTCGTGGCCGAATCTGGCGGACGATCCAGGCGTACCTCGATTTCGCTGTCCTCGGGCGTTTCGATCAAACCCAGCCGTGCATCTTGCCGCTGCGCTCCAGTCTCAATCAGGTACTGCGGCTATTCAGTGGCCGCTATAACGTGCAAGATTTCAGCGAGCAGTTGGTGGAAGTCACTGTCCACACCGACGGGCGAGCGGAACTCACTGGATTCCCCACCCTTGGCTTGCCCTGGTAGGTCTCTGCTGGGCTTGCATGGAGGTCACCAGGTTCAGATCAGCGGAGTAAGGCGCACTTTCCGAAACTGCACCCTGCCGTGATCCCCCTGGAGCAGAATCGGGCCAGGCCCTTTTTCATTGGCGTCGAGTGCGCCACCGGTTATCCCCGGTACCTCGCCGTTGTTGATGATTTTCGTTCCGTTCAGGATCACCGTCACGTGGTTGGCAATCAGGGTTATTTCATACGTCTGCCACTCCCCTGCAGGCTTGTCCGCATTAACGGCAGGAACGATAAATCCGTAAAGAGCGCCTTGGCTATGGACATCCAGTGGGCGTCCGTAACCGTCAAGGATCTGGATCTCGTACCGGCCGCGGAGATAGACACCGCTGTTGCTTTGCGGGTCCACGTTGAACTCGACTTCCAGCTTGAAGTCGTTGAACTTTTGCTGGGTATAGATGTTGTTGGCCTCCTTGCCCTCGTTCATCAGAATGCCATCTTTGACAAACCAGCCCATCGGGCGGCGTGGGTCCTGGCATAGCCAGTTGGACACATCCTTACCGTTGAACAGGTCGATAGGCTTTCCGGGCTTTCTCCGCGGCGGCGTCGCAGGCCACACCGGCCCGCGCACACCGCTCCACGAAAGCGTCTCCCCAATGAGGAACACCGCTCCTTCCAGGCGCGCGTCCTTCAGGGTGGCTAGCCATACTTGCTGGGTTTGATTCGGCGGTTTTCCTTGCGGGTATTGGAATTGTAGCCCGCCATTTTCGATCGTAACCTGCGGCAGATCGAAAACCGCGCCGCCGCCGGCATTGAAGCGCCCTCTGAGTACTCCCTTGTCGCGTCTCAATTCCAGCCAGCAGAACCTTTGCCGCCCTGTTTGGGAACCTGTCACGGTGATATCCCATCTGCCCAGGTAGGCATCCTCACCTGCCGGGCTCGCGGATGCGATAATCGGCCATCCTGGCGCGATGACCGCCAACATCAGAAGTGCTGCAAATGCACGTGAACGCATAGATTTACTTCCACTTCCTCTTGGGCAAACATGCCGAACTAGCGGCTAGATCACACCACAAGGTACTCCACTTCCTCTCCGATGAAAAGCGTCCCGGAAGGTGTGCCGTTAGAATTGCACCCGCACCGGGCGCAGGTGACGACGGCCTCCCAATCGTGGTCAGAAGGCCCAAAACCTCCTTACGTACGAGTTCGGCTTGAAAGTCCTTTCTCGAAAGGAGCACCTCACATGATTCGATCTATGGAGGAGTTTGCGTCCGCGTTCCATGCCGCGCGGTGTGTGTCAACTCCGCTCGTCGCAGTACGCACGGCCGACCCGGCAAGGACAACGCATTTCATCATCGAGACTCTCAAGCAAGGCCGGGAGCTTCCCCCGCTGCTCGGGTGGGATGTGGTCCGCGGCCTCTATGCGATCGGCCGTGACAGTGGCGAGGAACTGGCGCGCGTGCTGGGCGAACGTCAGGCTGCGACGATTGGGCCTGTCGATGCCCTGTTCTTGGCTCAGCAGCTTGGCGAGGACGGCCTCCTGCTCTACTCGAACGCCCACCGCTTCTGGAATGACCCCGGAGTGATGCAAGGCATCTGGGACCTGCGAGATTCATTCAAGGTGACAGGCCGGATGCTGGTACTGCTGGCAGCGCCCGGCGCGACGTTACCCCAGGAATTGGGCCAGGACGTTCTCGTCCTTGACGAGCCTCTGCCGTCAACTTCTCACCTGGAGCAGATTGTGCGGGAGACTTTCAATGCGGCCAAGCTGGATGAGCCTGAGCGCCCGCTGATAGACAAGGCGGTAGATGCCCTGATTGGCCTGGCTGCCTTCCCGGCAGAACAAGCACTGGCGATCTCATTGGTCAAGCGCCAGCTCAATACAGAAGACCTCTGGGAGCGCAAGCGCCAAATCATTGAGCAAACACCGGGCCTGTCGGTGTGGCGAGGCGGTGAGACCTTTGAGGACATTGGCGGGGTTGAGAACGTCAAGAGCTTCCTGCGGGCAGTGCTTCGAGGTGTCGATCCTCCACGCGTAGTCGTGTTCATTGACGAGATTGAGAAGGCGTTTGCGGGAACCGGCACCGACCTCTCCGGTGTAAAGACGGAGATGACGGGCACGATCCTGACTTACATGCAGGACCGCGAGGCGGATGGAATTGTGTTTGTCGGTCCAGCTGGGGCTGCCAAGAGTGCAGCCGCCAAGGCCACAGGCGGTACCGCGGGAATCCCCACGATTGCTTTCGACTTGCCAGCCATGGAGAGTTCTCTGGTGGGTGCTTCGACCGAACGGCTGCGTACAGCTCTCCAGATCATCGACGCAGTTTCGCAAGGGCGGATGCTGTTCATTGCAACCTGTAACTCGATTGCCAGCCTACCGCCAGAGCTGCGTAGGCGTTTCACACTGGGGACGTTCTTCTTTGACCTGCCCTCGGACGAGGAGCGCGAGACGATCTGGGGAATTTATCTCAAGAAGTACGGCGTGTCGGGCGAGCTGCCGAATGACGAAGGCTGGACAGGTGCGGAGATCAAAGAGTGCTGCCGGAAGGCGCACCGCTTGGAAATTACTCTCATGCAGGCCGCGCGCTACATCGTGCCGGTTTCACGCTCCGCGGCTGAGCAGATCAAGGCGCTACGCCAGATGGCCTCCGGGAAGTTTATCAGCGCCTCGACACCGGGCGTTTACCAGTACCAGGAGAACCCACCAGCGCCCAGGCGACGCGTCATGCGGGATCTGGATGGGCCGCTCACCGTCATGCCACCCTCGAAATCCGAGGCCTGACTTGTTGGGCCAGCCTCATCAGCGTGTCGGGGAGTGGGGTGCGAGTGTCCCCATCAATAGTAGGCCCTCGCTTCGGGGAGCTGCGCTTCGCGCGGGATGACTTGGTGGGCAGGCTCTTTTCGCCAGCAGGCGAGGAAAAGCACGGTTCCAGTCGGGCTCAAATGGATGTAAAAGATGTTTTCCCCAGCATCGAGGTCGTAGAAATTCTTGCGATGAGGGTCGGCAGTGGCGGTCGCCCCCACCACCAGTGCGCTGCGCAGCGTTTCGACCGTCTCAGACGGGTAACGCCGAAGATTATCAATCCGAAATGGGCCGTTCATCTTGAGTATCACGCTTCCCTCCCTTCGCCAGGAATCCATTGCTCTGAGGGTAACTACGTTTGAAAGAGTGGAGGAGTTTCACAAATCGCGAAGTCTTTCTACCAACGCCAAACCTGCGGACTCTCTTAAGAATTCCCACTACACAAAGGAGGATGAAATGGCAACAGCAGCGCCAATCTTGACCATTCAAAACTCGGACAATGACCTTTCCAAGCAAACGGTCTTTATCAAACTTCATCTCGGCTTGCTGGGCAACACTCGAAAGGTCAGCTCGTCCCGGGTTGAAGTCGATGCCGACAAGGCGTTAATTCGCGTCTCAAAGACTCTGCTTGACTCGCCGGAGTTGCATGCCATCCGCACTCTGGATGGCGACATCCGTCATTTCCTGTACGACATGTGCTTGCCCTTCGATGTGGGCATTCACCTCTTGCCGCTGGGCTTGGTGGAGACGGTGGACGAGAGGCTGCACGAGTTCAAATATAAACGAGGCGAGCTGGTGGAGTCGTTTCTCAGCGCCTATCCACGCCTCTGCCAAGAAGCCGCTGGGCGATTGCGCACACTCTATAACCCGACTGACTACCCACCCGTAGACGAGGTGCGCTCCCACTTCACCTTTAGTTGGCAATACGTCAGCTATGGTGTGCCGGAACAGCTTCGGGAGATCTCCGCTCAATTCTTCCAAGAGGAACGGGAAAAGGCCGTGGTGGCAATGTCGGAAGCCTGTAGTGAGATCCAGCAGGTGATGCGGGCCTCGCTGCTGGAACTGGTGAGCCACCTCCGGGACCGGCTGGGGGACCAGCCGGACGGCAAGCCGCAGCGTCTGCGGGAATCAACTTTGCAGAAACTCCGTGATTTCCTGGCGACGTTTGATTTACGCAATGTTGTAAACGACGAGGAATTGAGGGAGCAGGTCGAGAAGGCGCGAGCACTACTGGAGGGCGTCAGTACCGATGAGTTGCGGAACATGCCGTTGGTCCGCTCCTGGGTGCGGGAGGGTATGACGCAGATTGCCGCCCAGATGGACGTGCTGGTTGCCGACCGCGTGAGCCGTAAGTTCCGGTTTGGTGAGGCATAGCCGTTGACTCCCCCACGTAACTACATCTACTGACCATTTGAAAGGAGGTTCCAAACACAAATGTTGAACAAAGTCCTGCTCATTGGGTACGCTGGCGCCGACAGTGAGATGAAGTTCACCGCTGCCGGCATACCCGTAGCAAACTTCTCTCTGGCCGTGAACGAGACTTACAAGAACGGAGACGGGGAGAAAAAGACCAACACACTGTGGATTCGCTGCGTCGCCTGGCGCCGCTGGGCAGAGATCGCAGGCGAGTTCGTCACCAAAGGGAAGTTCCTGTTTATTGAAGGAAGACTCCAGTTGCGCAGTTACCAGGACCGTGAAGGGAAGAAGCGCGACGTGACGGAAGTGGTCGTCTACACGCTCAGGTTCCTGGGTCCGCCCAAGAACGGGAACGGTGCAAAGCCGGCTGAATTGTCGAAGGCTTCGGAGCCGAGCGATGAAAGCGAGAATCCCTTTACCGAGGCGGGAAGCGAGACAGCCGAATCAGACATCCCATTTTGAGACTCAACCTCAGGCCGTGGTTCGCCCGATCAGAGACAGGCCCACACCACCGCCCGACAAGCAGGCTAATCGGTCAGCTCGTCCTGTTCCGCAAGTAGATTGAGCACTATTCGTTGAACCAACCTGCGAAGTTCGGTTACCCGACTGGCCCTTCCATTGAGAGGCGGTGAGGTGTATGGTATCGCTATGCAAGGCCGTTTGAAGCCATCAGCGATGGCCGTTGTCTTCTTCCTGGCCGCTGCGGGCGCGCGTGGGCAGACCCCCTCACCAGGCAGCGCCAAGACCAATTCCGATTACTCCAAAGAAGCAGTCCTCATCGAGAAATCCCGCACAGTTGTCACTTTTGAAAACGATGGCACTTCCAGCCGCGTAACCAGCGGCGTGGTACGCATGCAGTCTGAGGCTGGCGTGCAACAGTGGGGTGTCATATCCACCGGATATAGCAGCGCCAACGAGCAGGTCGAGATTGGCTACGTGCGCGTGCGCAAGGCGGACGGAACGGTGGTCGAGACACCCACCGACAGCGCGCAAGACATTACTTCGGAGATCATGCGCGTCGCACCCGTGTACAGTGACTACCACGAGAAGCATGTGGCGGTGAAAGGGCTCGGCGTCGGCGATGTGCTTGATTACCAGGTGACTGTGCGTCTCCAAACACCGCTCGTCCCCGGCCAATTCTGGTTCGCTTATGACTTCGACAAGACGAACATCGTTCTCGACGAGGAGGTTGAAGTGAACCTCCCGAAAGAGCGTGAGGTGAAGGTGAAAAGCCCGGACCTGGAGCCGGTGATTGCGGAAGAAGGGAAGCGGCGCACCTATACTTGGAAGACTGCGAACCATGAGGCCAAAAAGAACGACGAGGCGAGGCGCGAATTTCCGTCCCCGGCGATTCTCCTCAGCACGTTCAGAAGTTGGGAAGAGGTAGGTCGTTGGTGGAACGAACTGGAGCGGCAGAGCCTCACTCCCACGCCGGAGATTCGCGCCAAGGCGGCTGAGTTGACCCGTGATGCTTCGACGCGGCAAGAGAAAGTACGCGCGCTTTACGACTACGTGGCCACGCGCTTCCACTACATCAGCATTTCATTTGGCCTCGGCCGCTACCAGCCGCATGCCGCCGGCGAGGTTCTGAAGAACGCCTATGGTGACTGCAAAGACAAGCACACGCTTCTCGCTTCACTCCTCGAAGCCGTGGAAATAGACGCCTACCCGGTCTTGATGAATTCCTCGCGGCAGATTGACCCCGATGTGCCCTCTCCAGGTCAGTTTGATCACGTCATCACGGCAGTGCCGGAAACCCCGCATGGGAGCAAACTCATCTGGCTGGATACGACCACCGAGGTCGCACCCTTCGGTTTTCTGGTGTTTGCCCTCAGGGACAAGCAGGCGCTGGTGATTCCCGGCGCGGCGCCGCCCTTGCTAGTGAGCACCCCGGCCGACCCTCCGTTCAAGAGCTTTCAGCGCTTTGAGATTGATGCCAAGCTGAATGAGGCGGGCGTTCTGGAAGGCAAGATGCAGCGCAGTCTTCGAGGCGATTCGGAGTTATTGTTGCGCATGGTGTTCCGCCAAGTTCCGCAGTCGCGGTGGAAGGATGTCGCGCAGCGCGTCGCTCAAGGGGCAGGATTTGCCGGCGAGGTCAGCGAGGTCGAAGTGGGCTCACCCGAAGCAACAAACGACTCTTTCCACTTCACCAATAAATACACCCGGAAGGACTACCCCGACTGGGCCAACCACCGCATCACGCCCCCGCTGGGCTTTGTCGGCTTCGCCGAGATCAAAGAGGGCGAGAAACGGACGCAGCCTATTCTTCTCGGCGCGCCGGAGGAGATTACTTCGATCGCTAAGGTCGAGTTACCCAAGGGGTACCACCCCGAGCTGTTGGCTGGCCTCGACCTGGTGCGCGACTTTGCCGAGTATCATTCTAGCTACGCGTTTAAGGACGGGGTCTTTGTGGCCGAGGTTCGACTGGTCATCAAAAAGCGAGAGGTCCCCTTGGCCGCTTTGGACGATTACAAGTCATTCCAGAAGGCGGTAAGCGACGACCAGAACCGGTACACCGAACTGGCTAGCGGATCGTCACCGCCGCCCTTTTTCTCACCCCCTTGCAGCAACCCGGAAGCCAGTACTCTCCTTGGAGAAGCACAAGTAGCTGTGCAGCGGCGGGATCTTGAGGCAGTGTTGGAATCGGTGCAAGGCGCGATCAAGCTGGATGAGCATTGCAAGGATGCCTGGCTAATGCTCGGCGCCGCGCGCGTCACACAGGACCGGGTGGACGAAGGATTAACAGCCTTTCGCACGGCCATTAAGCTTGATCCCAAGGATACCCGATCCTACAGAATGCTCGCCTACACTTACATGACCAGGCGTCGCCTCGAACAGGCAATCCCAGTATGGCAGGATCTGCTGAAGCAGGCTCCCGATGACAAAGACGCACATGCCAAGCTCGGGAACATTCTCCTGATCCTCAAGCGCTATGCTGAGGCGGTGCCCGAGCTCGAGGCTGCGGTGGTGCCCGACAAGCCGAGCTCCAACCTTGAGCTTGACTTAGGGAACGCCTACGTGGGCGCCGGGAGTCCCGGTAAAGCTGAGGCGCATTTTAAGAAGGCAGCAGAGATGGCTTTGAATCCCGGGGTTTGGAATGACGCTGCTTGGGGGCTAGCTGATAATAACCTGAGTCTCCCTGATGCCCAGCGCTATGCAGAGAAAGCGGTGAAGTCCCTTGAAGACGACGCCGCGAAAGTGCGTCTCGATAAGCTCGAAGAGGCTGACTTGAATCGCATGGATGGACTGGCGAGGTTCTGGGACACACTGGGTTGGGTGTATTTTCGGGAGGGAGACTTCGGGAAGGCGCAGAAGTTTCTGGAAGCAGCGTGGAACCTGGAGCAGAACCGGGTGATTGGCGAGCACTTGGCCGAGACCTATGAGAAACAAGGGGAGAAGGCGGCGGCGAACCATCAACACAAATTGGCTGGCGCGCTATCGCCGTCGGCCGGGTTGGGGGCCCCGCCTGTCCTGCGCCACCGGGACGGCCATGACACTTTGGTCGTACCCCAATCCGGGCAAAAGCTGCCTTTCGAGGAAATCCAGGATATGCGGCGGACAAAGCTCGGTAAGTTGTCCTCCAAACCGGGCAGCGCGGAGTTCTTTGTCTTGGTGGTGCCGGGTGGAAGGATTGAGGATGTGAAATTCATCAGCGGCGACGAACAGATTCGCCCGTTAAGTAAGGTACTGGCGTCGCTCAAGCTCAAGGCTCCCCTTCCCGACGAGGTGCCCGTCAAGCTCGTGCGTCGCGGCGTGCTGGTGTGTGAGGGAGGTAATCTCGGCTGCGATTTCACGCTGTTCACCGTTGACTCAGTACATTCCACGGAGTGAAGTGCGGTCTTCAAATCGCTCAACTCCTCCATCGTCACCAACACGGAACATTCCAGCCCCCAGTCCGATTCTTGGCCCGGATCGAGCCCTCCTGGCATTGGGTCCCTCAGCGAATCATAAATCCATCAAACCAGCCAACTATATTCTGCTCCAGTCTGAACGTGAGTACCCGTAATCCACTCATTCTAGGGCACATATACTTTGCTATCGCCTGAACTTTGGTGCTTCAGCGACCTATACTAACCAGGAGCGTAGGACAGAAGTTTGGTTTTCCCTTGTTTCGGGCCGGTAGTCGGTAGCTGCCGGCCTCCCCTCTACCGAGGGCAGAGAGACAAGGGATAGGGAAAATCAAATGCCAGCCATAGTTCGAATCCTTCGACAATTGACCGCATTTGGATCTTTCCCGGACCCATTGCAGGCATGCCGGCGATGGCCAGGTGTGCATTGCCTGCGTGGTATAATGTATATAGAAACAGAAATAACTGGGAGCCCATTGCCTCTGGCTCAGAGGCTCCCTGGCAATACCCGGGAACTCATTGCCTCTGGCTCACAAGTTCTCGGGCAGATAGGATCTTGGCCATGGGTTATAGACTGATACAGACAAGGCGTGGAAGCATGTTGGTTCGTACCCTGTCTGCCGCTCAAAGACGGAAAGCCCGGCAGCAAGCCAGGAGCGTCCGTCGTGCCATGGCTAGGAATTGTAAGGTTTGGCACGGAGAAGCAGCTCAAGCTTATTATGAGCAGCTTGTTCGTGAAGGCAAGATTAAGCCCACGGTATCTGACAACGTAATCCGTGGCAGGGTAGAGGTAGCGGATGCCCCTCCAGAGGGAGCCAAGCCCCAGGTACACAACGCAGGATGCGCTATGAAACCTCCTGGACAGTCTGTGGGGACGGATTGCAAGATTGACTCTCTGGCACAGAAGAACGTGCTGACTCTGGCTCCAGCTCTCCGAGCTGGTGAGACCGTAGGAGATAACCCATTCAGACAAATGACCGGACCGGGCTCATGTCAGGCAGTGGAGCCTAACCCGTCTCCTAATAAGGGGTCGAGACAACTCCCGAAGTCCTATACTTCGACGAAGTAATCTTCGGGTTGTATCTGGGTAGCTAGCAGGTAGCTACCAGTGTGTCCACCGCTCAGAGCCTACCATCGACAACTTCCATAGCCCGTCGGGTTTGTGAGGTAAGGCAAGCGAAGGCGAGACCGCCCCCAGCGGCGAGCCGAGCGGCCCTGTGAAAGATCAACTACCCATCACTGCACCCATGCCTGCTAAGTTCGAACGTTAGTAAACAGAGGAGTAGTGTGTCATCTGATCGGATATCACCTTTTCTTCCAAATCATTCTCAGCAAGGGCGGCGGAGCCAATGATCTGGCATTCAGGGTATCGGATAGCAGGACTAAAGCTTAGCAGCGGGTTATCGAATTAAGTGGGAATCAATTCAACGGGAAATTGCCTTGTGCGTTAGCGCAGGGCCGCGGCCCGCGCGAGATCTTCGCTCGCTCCTTGGAAATCGCCCGTGGCCTTTCTAGCTTCGGCTCGCGCCTGGTAAGCCTGCCGGTAGCTGGGCTTCAGCTTGATCGCTTGCGTCAGGTCGGCAATTCCCCCAATCAGGTCCCCCTTCGCAATCCTCGCCGTGCCGCGGGTGTAATATGCCTCCGCAAAATCGGCGCCGAACTGCGTCACCAGGCCGGGCTGCATGCGCATCGCCTTGTCCAGATCCGCGATCGCCTGGTCTACATTCCTACTCATGAACTGGACCATACCGCTCAGCGCGTAGGCCATAGCGTTTTTGGGCTCCAGTTGGATCGCCCGGTTGGCATCTTCAACAGCCGCGTTGAGGTCATGCCCGCTCGCTTCGATGGTGCCGCGCAGCAGGTAAGGCTTGGCCTCTCGCGGGCTGATCGAAATTGCCTTGGCAATGTCCTTCAATGCGTCCTCGCGCGCGCCCGTGCAATCTTCCGCCCGCGCGCGTAGCAGGTACGCGTCTGTGTAATTTGGATTCAGCTGGATCGCTTTCGAGGCTTCTTGAACCGCGCGCCGGCAGTTGCCTCTCTGAACTTCCGCCAGCGCCTGATTGTAGTGCCTGCTTGCCTTGTCGCTGTAGGCCGGGCGAGCAGCCGCTACCAGTATTGCCACCACCACCATCAGTCCCATGCCCGGCATCGCTCTTCCGCCGTGGGCCATATGCTCCCTTCCGTTCCTTATATAAATCCCTACGGCGCCGCCGAGCATTTCCCGTATGCTCTACAAAAGGCGAGCCGAGGGCACTCCCAACTAGCGTCCCGATCCCAACGATGCAAATAGATAGTTCACATTTCGCTCGTTGGCACCGCAAAAGTGAATCGTTCCCGCTCCCTTCACTGTCAACTTAAAGGCTACCGGAATGCCCGAGCCTTCGAAGGTGCCCCCATACGATTTGATTTCGTTCCGCGCCACGTTGAACTGGTACTTCTGGCACCGTCCCCCGGAACGGTCCGAAGTGAAACTGACCGTAGCCGCCTTGGCCTCCAGAGTCCCGTCGCACACTTTCCCGTGCGCCTTCAAAAAGATTCCAGCGCGCAGCGAAATCGGTGCCCAACTCGTCGTAGCCAGCGGCGCCGCCATCTTACCCCTCTTCTCAAGCTTTCCTAGTAACGGTCCCAGGGCGCTCTTGAATACCTCCGTCTTAAAGCCCACGGGATCGGTCACGCCGTAATTGATTCCCCCGGCTCCCATGAGCGCGTTCATGAATCTTGCCCTAGATCTCGTGCTCGCGCTGTTCCTCCACACCTCCTTGCCGGCCTGAGTGTCGAAAAGGGACGCGGTCAGAAAGCCGCCAAGCACCTGCCCATTGACTGCCATCCAATACCCGTCGAAAGTCAGCGTGAGCAGCCAGCGGGAACTCCCTGCGCTCGATCTACCCGCGTGCGCCCCCTCAGCACAACTGGGGTCGTTCACGGCATAGCCGCGCTCCTCCAGCGCCAGCATCACCAGCGGCCGCACCGCTTCGCCATCCAGCAGCGCTCGCGGGTCCGGCTTTTTGTCGATGGCCGGCATCACGCAGACTGCGTCCACCTGGTTGAATTGGAACCCCGGCGCAATGTACGTTTGTTCCTCGCCCGCTGCGCGGCCCTGCATTCCCCACAGCAAGGCCAGAGTCATGACTGCCGAAACCGTCGCAATGCGCATCTTCTCGTCCTCCTGTTTTGTGGCCTATTGTGATGAAGGATTTCTATCTTGGTCTCCCGACGCGCCGCCACTATACTCACTTGCGTCGTGTTCGCTGAAAACGTTCATTGGGTTGGCCTTCTGAGTGACTTCAGCGGCGCACAAAGAAACGAAGAACCACGTTCGAGTTCTCCGGGCCTATCCTCCGGCGAGAAGCACGAAGGCGGCACTCAGGATAGCTGCGCCGCGGCATCAATTCCACACCCAAAATTGGAATTCCTTTTTCAACTGGAAGAATGACACCATAATCCGGAATTTCCACTTTGAACCTCCGGCTCGACCGATAATTTACACCCGACCGCCGTCCAATTCAACCGGAAGTCGGATTTGCACTCCCAGGTGCTCCCAAGGGCCACGGATCGTGCTATTTTTCCCTTTCTGCAGAACCCAAAGACTAAAACTCACCCGCTTTCGACGCCTACTGGCGACACTTTGCCGCCCTCCCGCATGTCTCGTAGTTGAAATCCAATCCGGTCTTCGGCTCGCCTACCCGGCTGGCAAGGGCAGCGAGGCGATCCGCCGGACCATGCTCCCAAACAGTCGCCAAGTCAGATGACTCTCGGCCAGTAGCAGCCAATAGTAGCGTGCATGCTTGACCAAACGTCCGCCGGTCTTCACCAACCGCTGCTGCAAACTCGTCAGAGACCAGTTCCCGACCCTTTGTGGCAGTGCCAGCCTTCGCCAGAGATTCCCCAGGTTGTAAGCGATCACGCTCAGCCACAGCCGCACCTCGTTCGACCGAAAGCGATGGCAGCTCAGCCGCGTCATCCTCACCGCCTGCTTGCCTTCTTTGACCCACTGTTCGGCCATACCGCGCTTGTAGAACCTCACCACCGCCCGACTTAGCAGGGTCAGGTTGGTCACGATGAATCCAACTCGCGGGAACAACTCCCCCGGATGATGCTCCCTTTTCGCCACTACCCATCCTGATCAACTCAATCTTCTTCCCAATTAACAACACACGTGGCCCGTGGGCCATGAAAAAGGAGGTCCTGTGTTCATTGAACTCATGCCCCTTCTTGCCGGCCGCACTGTGCTCATCGCGGTGGCCAAGGTGGAGAAATAAGGTGAATCGGGTGTTGACGGGTGGTCGATCTGCTCTTAGCACGTGTCCATGAACCTCCTGAAATAAGCGGTCGTTTTTGCCAGCACTTGGAAATTCCTACCACCTCGGCACGGGGGAAAACTTTATCTGGTCGGCCGTAACAGATGGATTGGAATGCACTTACTTGAAACTTCGAAAATAGGAAGCCAAGTTGCAAGGATCCCAGGTGTGGCAGGGCTGCCCGACAGGTGATACGCAAATTCAAACGACCAACCAAGGAGGGAAGAGATGAAAAAGCCTATGACTATAGTTTTTATGGTTCTTGCATTCACGGTGACGGCTTTCGCCAAGGAGCCCCAATTTGAAAAGGCAACCAACGTCCTCAATGAAATTATGGGGACTCCAGACCGAGGTATACCACATGATTTACTCGACAAAGCGGTTTGTGTGGGCATCGTTCCTTCAGAGTTGAAGGGCGCCTTTGTTTTCGGCGGCACTTATGGACGCGGGGTGCTGGTATGCCGCAGGCACGGGGACGGCCTGTGGGGGGCGCCTTCAAAGTTCACCATGGGTGGCGGAAGCTTTGGATTTCAAATAGGCGGTGAGGCTACTGACGTGGTTTTCCTTGTGATGAACAACGCGGGCGCACGAAAATTCGTCCAGGACGACGTCAAGCTGGGCGTAGATGCATCGGTAACGGCCGGACCCGTGGGCCGTACCGCGGAAGCCGCAACGGACGCTCAGCTTCACGCCGAGATTCTTAGCTACTCGCGGACGCGTGGCCTGTTCGCTGGAGTTTCGCTCGCGGGAGCTGTAGTAAAGCAGGATAGAGGGCAGAACAGAAGACTTTACGGCCGCGACATCAGCGCCAAGAAGATTCTGTTCGACAGCGTGAGAGTTCCTCCACAGGCAGAGGCCTTGCACGCCGCATTGGAGAGGTACTCCCCTAGGGGCGGGCGTCCGTACGCGAGCCTACGGTAGCTCGAGAGATTCGTCAAAGAAAAGGCGCTCGGAAGAGCCCAAGAATACGGCGACCGTATGCCTCCAACGATACATCCCAGGGACAGCAACAGAATCGCCGGATTGAGCTCGTTGTGTCGGGTGACTCGCCAAGCCCAACTGAGCTCGTCGTCGCCAACAGGCCCCAGTGAATGGAAGAGAAAACGGCCGTGGAGGAGGAAGACTGTCTTCAGTGAGCACCACCAACGCCAGGTCTACGAATCGATACAGCGCCGGTGGATCGGTGTCTTACACTGCGGCAGGGAGTGTATGCCAGGCCCGCATGGCTGCCGATCTTCGAGGAGCATGAGCCATGGCGATCAAATCGCAAACTTTGAAACCAAATTTCAAGGCAATCGGATTCCCAGGACCGCATCCCTAGTCAGCGGGTCTGGCGGCCATCCTGGAGGGCTGCCTGCCAAGGTTGGTAATTGGAGCACGGTTTCGTACTGGCTCGATCTGGGCAACAATGCAGACAGCGGACAGTTCATCCTGGGAGAACCCTTCAATGAGCGAAATCACAGGTCAAGGCTGCGACTCCGAACTTCGGGGGAGTTATTTCCTGAGATAGTCGACCCGAATCTCGACAATGCCGGCGAGCCAAGCTGTAGCGTCGCGGCTGCCCTGGAAAGACAGGAACCATTTATCAACTCAACCCTCGCCCAACACGCCTTGGCCTTGCTGGGGCGGTTGTTCCGATACGGGACGCTTTGTTACCACGGCGGTTTCATCAACCTCTCGACGGGCATAGGCAGTCGTCTGCCTGTCGATGCCTCTATGTGGAGGCGACTCCGGCGGCGCTGCAAGAGTGAAAAGATCAGAACGTAGGACCACGCCGGGAAATCATGTCCTGTCCCACCTGCTGCAATTCCTGACATACCTTTATTTGTGCACTCGCAATGCAACGCAGGAGGATTCTTCTATGGCCGAAACCGGCCAATTCAAGGGTATTCGTGGATTCCTCTGGCTGGCCGTCGGCTTTTTGCTCCTGGCGGCTGCCATAGGAAGCGCAATCTATATCGTTGTTCACCTTGTCAACTGCTTGTAATTTGTGCCCTTCCAATTCGCCAATTCAATGCCGAAGCCTGTTGGTCCTAAAGGTCAAAGGCCCGGCCGTTGGAGTTTCCATGACGCATACGGACATAACCTTTTATCGTTAGGCTTCGATCGAACCCGACAAACCGCAGTGCGATCTGTTCCATAGTCCCATGCTGTTTCTCGCCAAGCGAGTTCTCAAACGTATACCACCCCTCTCTCTGGGTCGACGGACGTACGTACGCTTCAGCTCTGAGGGCATTTGGCCCTTTCGTTTCGTAATGCGCAAAGGCTACGGCATTCGGTTTCAGTTCGCCGGGCATTTCGGCGACCGTAATCTCGCTTCGTGCTTCGGAACGTTGTTGTGGGTTCGTTCGTCCAAGTTTCGCGAGCAGGCTCTCGACAATATCGGCGTAGCTGTCGGAGGATGTAAGCTTTGCGAGTCGGCCCGCAAATGCAGGGCTGTATTGAATCAAATCCTCACGTGTGATTTTATGCCAAATGGGCAGTATCAGCTTCTTGCCGACCTCTTCCCGCGCGAATAAAGAATTCAGTTCGTACTCTGTCCACTTCTTCTTGCGCAGAAACGCCTGAGAGAATACGACAATGCCGTACCGGCAACCAGTCAAGCCACGGTCTATTGACGCCCTTAGGTCGTCCCCCCACTCCAGCGTAGTTTTGTCAAACCAAACGTTGATTCCGGCGGCCTTAAGTGCGTCAACTAGAGGTTGCACATACTCCTTGTCCTCCGTCGCGTGGGAGATGAAGACGTCAAAGAGCGGGGTATCTTCCCGTTCAGACGTCCCCGACGGAAATTGAATGGGTTCCGACACTGAAGATGGTGCGCCAAGGAACGCTGCACGCTCGCTATCAATAGTGCGGGATTCCTGCAAGAGTTTGGTGCTAGCACTTGCATACATGCCCGACGAATCCAGCTGAACGAACCCCTCCGCAGCAAGGATTGCTCCGGCTTGCTGTAAACGTTCATGAGACACGCCCAGGTATTCAGCGTCGTACAGGTCAGCGATACATACGCGCGTGGCTTGAGTTCCCCGCCTAAATCCGAGCCAATAGACCTTGCGTTTCAGAAAAGCGGCTACCTGCTCATCCGTCGCCCTCTGGAAAACAACTCTCTTCGCCTTGTGGTCGTAGGCTGAACTGCCAATTGTGACCACTTGGAGGTCAATCGGGTGCTTGCCTTCTGGATAGAACAATGCCTGCCTGGCATCAACAAACTTTCGTACAGCATTGACAATGAGTGGTTCAGTAATAACAAACTCCAGCGAGCCTATGCTTACTAGAATTGTATGTGTCAGATGGACGGAGAAGTTAGCTTCGAAAACCGTGTCGATACCGGTCTTGGCGTGGACATGAACAAATTGGAAATCTCCTCCCTCTGTACTCCTGGACAAGGGAAACTCAATATTCAGCGTGATCGGAATGCCAGATAGGGTCGCGTATTCTGCGAAACTATGATTTGGAAGTCTCAGAGCTAATTCGGTCAAATAGGACCGAAGTGCTGAGTGGTATTGTTCGGTGGCTGGAAGGTCTGTGAGGAATTCATATCCAAGATTGACCTGCACTTCCTTGTTACCCTTTGACAAATCGAATCGCACCGGATTTCCCATGCCGAACGACCTCGTAGGCGCACACGCAAGGCCGAACTCCGAGCACAACTTTACGAACACCGAAATCCCCGCACCCAGTTCATCGCCGACCTGACCGCTCACAATTGTCCTCTCATAAGGATAAGTTATTAAGGCCCGTCCTATGTTCGCACTGTACCTGCCGCAGAGTCCGATTAGGTGGCATTTCCTTGTTGCCTTCGAAACCGTCAACATTGTACGCCGGTTTCGGAGTTGGGGGTACGGTCTCTTCAGAGAAAGGAGGCCGCCCTTGCGCTTTCAGGGCAAAACTCGACTCGGCTTCTACCCGCTTCCATTGTTCGAGGCCCAGCGGATTCGCAGACTCCTCTGGTTTCCAGATGGTGCTCCCTCGTCCGCAATCGACCCCTGTGTTGGCGATGGCGTGGCGTTCGAGGGCATCACCACCGGTGCTGCGGTCCTTCGATACGGTATCGAGCTTGATGCCTACCGCGCTGAGCAAGCTAGGCAGCGGCTTCCCAACATCGTCCAGGGAAATACGCTGGAAGTGCAGTGCCCGGTCGAGTGCTTTGGTCTCCTGTATTTGAATCCGCCTTACGATTGGGCCCTTGGGCCGCCTGACAGTCGTCGCACGGAGCAGGCATTCCTGAGCCACACGTATCGCTGGCTGAAACCCGGTGGGGTACTGGTATTCGTTATCCCCGGTGACCGGCTGGCCGAATGTAGTCAGATTCTCTCCACGCATTTCCGTGACGTCCGGGTTTACCGTCCGGAGGCACCCGAGTGTGTCCGCTATAAGCAGGTGGTGGTGATCGGAGCACGACGAAGCCGACGTGAGAAGGAGCGTCTTACTGACAGTGATATCACCCGAGCACGACTTTACTACGCCAGCTTGGCAAGGAATCCCTCCCAAATCCCCGTCCTGCCTTCTGAGCCCGAAGCGCGGTACGACGTGCCAGTGAGCGGGCCAACTCAACTGGTCTACCGTGGCCTGCCCCTGGATGAGATCGAGGATTTGCTCCCGCAATCGGCGGCCTATCGACAGGCGGGGCGCATTCTCTTTGCTGAGCCCGTGTCTGCCACAGGGCGGCCCCTCACACCCTTACACGCCGGCCACGTCGGCCTCCTGGCTTGCTCAGGACTTCTCAACGGTATCTTTGGATCCGAAGATCAGCGCCATATAGCCTTCTGGCAGGCCGTCAAGATAGTAGATAAGACGGAAGAAGAAGACGAACATGGCGTGATCACGGTAAGGGAGAAAGAGCGCTTCTCCAATGAATTGACCGTCGTGTACAGCACCGGCCAGGTCGCGATACTGAAGTAACGCTGCCACGCCACCCCTCAAGCTTCCCGCGCAACCAAATTCCAAGAGCCACAAGAGGAAACCATGAAGAATGCCCACGAGCGCTTCGGGGTGTTGGAGTACACGAAGCGGATGAAGGACACCACCACGCGAATCCGGCTTAGGTTGGATCGGTTTATTGGAGAAGTTGAAGACGGCCGGAACGGTAAGGCCCACCTCATCTCCGTCCTGGGTGGCGACTCCGATGTTGGCGCCATCTGGGCAGCCGTCATCGAGCAGAATGTCTTCACAGTGGAGGGTTCCGAGATCGACTCACTCACCGTCAGCCTGGGCGAAGGCGCCCAGTGCCTTCGCGGGACTATCAATATTGCCGGCCGCAAACCTATCCGCCACCTAGTCGCGGTCTCGGCAGAACTGGCCAAGACCCGACCAGGAATGGACCCGGAAGGCAAGCGCACCATCCTCTGTGATGACGACCCGACTTTCATGCTCTACCGCATCGCGCAGAGGTACGGCTTGCCCGTCGTGCCGGAGTGGGCGACTTGGTTCAACCAGGAACTCACCCGGCATAGGATGATCCAAGCGATCGTGGGCTTGGGATGTTCGCCTGTGCTGGTCCGAGGGTCGAAGAAAGTGTTCCTGAAATGGATGGGCAGGGGACTCAGGCAGAAGAGGATCACGTTTCCCGAAAGCAGTGGGCCCGTCCAGTGGAGCTTGGGCACCAACTTCTTCCGGACGGGCGAGATTGGACAGGAAGACGACAGCCCCCCAGGAAGCGTGTAGCGAAATTCCCACCTTACCCGCCACACAGGAAGGAGAATCATGCGTATCTTATTGAAGGTTACCAGCAGCAACGAATATTGCGATGGGGGATGCGAATTCGCCCTGGTGGATCTCAGCCCGGAACTTGCTGCCCTGGCCCTGCAAAGGATCGCCGCGCTCAGAGACCAGAAGACCGTCGATCCAAACATCGTGGAAACGTATTACTGGGCATACTTTGCCGCCTGCTATTTCTCCCCTTATGCCGGCTTGGCCGTTGACGACATGGAAGCTGAAGGTGCGAGTATCCCGCTGGGGGACCTGCTTCACGAACTTCAGATCGAGGACAAGGAGATTGTCTGCGCGCCCGCAAGCTTCCAGGTGCCACCCGGCCAGGTTGCCGCCGTGCAGTGCGAGCAGATGATTGTGTATGAAGCGTCCATCGCGTTCACGGCCATCCCGAAACATGCCAGCTTTTATGTCCACACTGTAGAAATTCCTGTCACCATGCTCGAAGCCGCTTTAGCCATCAGCCCTTCGACCACCCAAGCCTGACCCACCTAGCATTATTCACCCGCACGAGCCGCATCCAGGCCAAAAGAACTTCCCCCGCAGCGTTGAACCTACAGCGAAAGGAGAGAATGTGCCTCTGCCTGACTCGATTTCGGACTATTTGCGCACCTACAGTTCTCAACTCGGATCGAGAATTGTGGAGAGTTTTCCCCCTTTGCACGCTATCGACGACCCACCCTCACCCCTTATCAGCAAGCTCCTGCGGAAACCTTATCCGGCTCAGACCCTCGCCATCATGGGCCTGGTCCGGCGCTGGCAGCAGGCCCGCGCAGGAGCGGTGATTGCGGAGTGCGGTACGGGCAAGACTCTGATCTCGCTGGCTGCCGTTCAAACCCATGCTGAGGATCGACCGTTTACGGCTCTCGCAATGGTCCCACCTCAATTGGTCGAGAAGTGGTGTCGCGAAGCGATCCTCACGCTGCCGCGTGTCCGAGTCTTCATCATCGACGGGCTACGCACGCCCACCAGCTCCAACAGTCACCATGGCGTAAACGAAGTCAAGCTGCGGAACAAACGCATCGTACGCGAGGGATTGCGGACAAGCCTGAGTGAGTTGCGTCTGCGCAGGACTTCACCCTCGGCTCGTAAGCGTTGGGATTCTATTTGCTCTTCTCCGGCACTGTTCGTTGTCGGCCGAGATCGTGCCAAGCTCGGGTACTTCTGGAGGCACGCCTACCAGGTCGCTCGCTGCGGGCGTTATCAGGGCAGCGTCGTCAATCCGGACAGCGGGGCTCCGGTCTACCTCGGCACTGAGGGCGAGCGATTGCTGGCGATGGACTTCAAAAAGGTGAAGCTGAGCGAAATGTTGGGCCAGGCAGAAGGGACAAATCATGCCCGCCGGCCACTCTACAGTGCCCTTTGGGAGGCAGATGGGAATAAGATTCGACGCTTTGCCCCGGTTGACTTCATCGGTCGTTACATGGACAACTTCTTTGACTACGCCATTGCCGACGAGGTGCACGAATTGAAGGGAGGAGATACCGCACAGGGGAACGCGCTTGGGACGCTGGCCTCTTGTGCCCGCCACATTGCGGTGCTCACTGGCACACTGCTCGGCGGCTACGCCCTCGACTTGTTCAACATCCTGTTTCGTCTCGAACCCTCCAGGATGCTGGAAGAGGGATTCGACCACGGGGAAGCGGGCGTTCGGGCCTTCACTGAAGCTTACGGCCTGCTGGAGAAGATCACGGTGATCGAGCCGGCAGACAACGCCTGCTCTGAGGCTCGCGTCACAACTCGATTCCGCCACCGGCCAGGAGCATCACCGCTGCTCTTCGGCCGCTTCCTGATGAGTCTTGGCGCCTTCGTGTCGCTGGAAGACATCTCCGACGCTCTTCCTCCCTACAGGGAAGAAGTTGTCAGCATCGAAATGGATGAGTCGCTGAAGACGGCGTATGAGGACCTGGAGCAGGACATCAAGAAGGCCCTGCGCGAGCATCGAGGCAACCAGTCGGTCGCAAGCGTCGCCTTGAATGCGCTGCTGGCTTATCCCGACCGGCCATTTGGCTTTGGGGACCTGATCGGACGTGAGTTCAATCCCGAGACCCAGCGCCGTGAGCCTTTCCTCATCGCGGCTACGCGTGACCTGGATGAGGACTTTGTCTATGCCAAGGAGCGGCGGCTGGTGGAGGAAATCAAATCCTCCCTTGAGCGCGGGAGGAAGGTGCAGGTCTACGCGGTCTACACACAAAAGCGTGATGTGACACGACGGCTGGAACGGATCCTGGCCAAAGAAGGGATCAGAGTGGTGGTGCTGACAACCGAGATAGCACCAGAGCAGCGGGAGTCCTGGTACGAGAGGCAACTGCGGGCTGGCGTGCAGGTTGTGATCGCGCACCCCCGTCTGGTTCAGACGGGACTCGACTTGTGGTCCTTCCCGGACATCTTCTTCTACGAAACCGGCTATTCCATCTACACCCTGCGACAGGCCAGCCGGCGCTCCTGGAGGATTGGACAGTGGTCAAACGTCAACGTCAAGTTCTTCTACTACATCGGCACCATGCAGGAAGCGTGTTTGAGGCTAATGGGGAAGAAGCTGTTGGTTTCGCTGGCGATGGAAGGGAAGTTCGCAACTGATGGCCTGCAAGCGATCGACGAAGGTGATGACATTCTGATGGCGATGGCCAGGGAGCTGGTGACTGAGAAAGGGATCGGAGAATCCGCCGATGCGGTGTGGAAAAGGCTCGTTGAAAAGCAGGCGGAAGTATTCGGAGTTCGTACTGTGGAGACATCACCATCGGAAATGGAAGCAGAACCTCCGGAGAGGGATGTACCAGAAGTCATCATTCCACCGCCAGCACCGATCCCTGCAGTGGTGACACAACTCCTCATGTTCGGTATGTCACTTGAAAGCGTACCCAGGCGTAAAGCCTCGCGTAGGCCATCGAGTGCTGCTACGACGTCAGATCAGCTGGGGTTGTTCCAGAGCTAAAGGCGAGCCGCGCCCGGCAGCAATCCCTTACTGGCTAAAGTGCGCCGTCATTCGCCCAGAACCGGGGATTGCCCCTTCGGAATCGTCGATAAATACAAGGCGACAAGGCAAGATATGCTTCCTCGAACCCCGTTTTCTGGCCTGTCACGTCAACGGGTCGCTTCTAAGTGTAGGCGACTTATCAGCCACGTGGATTCGTAAACGCCGCGGCGTTGATGGTGGGTAACCGCCGATGACGAGTTCTCAGCTGAGCGTGCGCGGATGCGACGTACTTCCACTCATAGGCCGTAACGTCCGTTTGGCTAGACCCATACCGGGTCGCCGGTTCCTACCACGGTCGCACAATGCGGGCAGTTGTCCCGGCGCGACACTTCCCAATCGTTCAGCGTGCCTGAGAAACCATCGTACATTTTATATGTGACGTGCGACCGAGCACCGGCATATCCCAAAACCAGTTGCAGCACATCACAGGCGGCCTGGTTAGCGAGGACTCCGTTAAATGGGGACACGAGCGCCTCGCGCTTAGCACGGCCTTTGCTGCGGTTCCACAGATATGATCGGTCGATACCGCCGATTTCAGCCTCAATCCTTTCTCTTGTCAGATAACCGCAGCACCAGAGACAGGGCCCCCCTGGGAGGTAAGTGAAAACATGACCCGACACCGCAACGATTGGTGCCGACTCAGATGCGTCGTGAGCCGTTCGGATCGTCAGGCCAACGTCGATGTAAGGGATGCAGTAGCGACCGGCGACCTCGAGAATGTCCGCGCGGGCCGCAAGGTTATTTACGCATCCGACGATGACGTCCGAGGACTTCAAAGCGTCGACCGCTCGTTGCTCGGGCACCCTGGATGTAACACCGCTGAATCGGCACGAAGGATTAGTCCACCAGACACGCCGTTTGATCGCCGAGAGTTTTTTCCTCCGCATGACGAAGTCGAGCCAGTTCAACGCATCTGTTGACAGTCGGTTCTCGTGGTCGAGCCGTTGGTACTCGATCCCAATCAATTCACCGATGCCCGCCGCAGCCAACTGCGTCGCAAGTTGGGTGCCTCCGCCACTCAATCCGACAATGGCCACTCGTGTCCTTCGGAGGAGCTTGCGGCTAAGGGCCGTGTCGGCGAGAGCTTGCTGCGCGAGAACTTGGGCGTCGACTGAGTCGTGGAGAGGCAACGGCAGAGTACTTATGTGAGCATCGAGCACACGAAATTCAAAATCACTGACCGGCTCGCCCCGGCATGGTAGCCAGACAAGCCCAGCGATGGAGCAGTGGCCCAGTACCACCGACGCGTGCGCCCGATGTGGTATGTCAGCCTGGAACCTTGGGAGAAGCTCGTGCGCGCTGTTCAGGTCATCCTGCGACAGTTGCACTTGCCTGCCGCCATGCCTGTGGATAATAAGTAGCCCACGTTGTCCATCCAGGCAGCGATTTAACAGTTCGAGATTGTACTTGGCAGTCCACGTTGCCCCATGACTGCGAGTTTCCACGAACCCCGTCTCAGGGGGAACCACCACCTCGCGCACGAGGATCAAGTCGCGCCGGGCTGTCACCGCAGATGAGGTGAGCGCAAACACCACCGGTTCATGGTGCGGGGCTGTCGTCCCCAGTTCGCTCTGGATCGCGCGCCAACAGTTCTGCGGGATTCTGATTTGGAGCGACCTAGGCGCCACGACGCAACCTCGCCAGCTTGGCTTCCAGGAATTGAACAGCAGTGTGCTTGTCTTCCTCCCATGCTACGTTGAACGAGAACGTCTGCCAAGTCTGGCCTGCAACCAACACGGTGCCGGCGGAGACACGGTTCCCAGAGGGTAATACTGGGACCTCCCGCAAATACACCTCTGGTTTCGGGGTATTCGGGTCCAATACGATCAGCGCGCTTCCCGTTCCGGGTCGACATCCTTTTGGGAAATCGACCTCCGGAAGCTCGACCAGTCGCCGGTTACCGTCAAGTGCAGCAATGGCTGTAGGATAAGCGGCCTTTAACTCCTCTCCAATTATCCGAATTGTTTCCGGTGTCACGGCCGCCTCCTAGCTTATGTTCCCAGATGGTACCGCGATGAAGTGCTCGCCGTTCCTTATTTCGATCACCTCGTCGTCTGCAACCGCGATTCGCCGGTGGCCTTCAACCCTCGCCAACTCGTAGTCGAAAGGGACGCCGGCTTTTTGCTTGATTTCCAGGCCCGTTACGCGATGAGTGTGAAATTCGACCTTTTCCTTTCTGTGGCGGTCGATTTCCACAACGATATGTACTGTAGTGTGAGTTAGAGTATCCATTGAAAAACACCTCCAATCCAATTCGCTGATTTGCTAGGGGCGGTCGTCCCCTGTATGCGGCCAGCACTTTCGCCGCTCTCACAACTATGAACGTGAAACCGTGACAAACTGGCATGTCACGCTTCTACGTTATATAATCCAGGCAGTCCGGTTCTCTGAATGGATCCGCCTTGCGATGACATTCCCGACTTCGAACTGATCCGGCGCATGGCGGACCAGAAGGCCGACTTCGCCGCGGCCAGAGATGCATGGGGTTGTCTTTACGTTCGCCACCACCGGTTCCTGCTGCGGGTTTGTGCCTCTAACCACGGGTACTTGTTGAGGATGGGCGAGATCACAGATCTCGTACACGATGCTTTCATGAAAGCGTATGATGGTGCGGCTACGTTTAACCATATGGAAGCATGTGAGCCGGTTGTTCAGCGGCGGAAATGCCGAGCGTGGCTGGGCACAATTCTCGCGAATCTTGTGATTGACGGCTTCCGGGGGCAGCCAGACGTATCACTGGTAGATGATGACGAAATTGAGCGGCTCGCTGACCCCGTGAACGGAAGCCCGGATGAAACCCAGGTGCCGGAGAGCGAGCGGTTGAAATTGCTAAAATCTGGTCTCCTCCTGTTATCTGAGACCGAACAGACAATCCTGCGGGCGACGATGTCGTTTTATCAACCGGATAAGCGGCACCAGCGGATGCCTCACGCCGCGATGCAGGAACTCTCACAACAGCTAGCTGAATCGCCTGAGAACATCAGGCAGATTCGATCTCGTGCCATGAAGAAACTTGAGAAACACATAAACGACAATCTTCACAATGAAAAAACCGGCTGAAAAGTTCTCCATCAACACGCGCACTGTCGAAAAGGATCTGAAAACCCTATTTCAGACTGAGGAGTGTTCTCCTCCGGAAACCGGTGAGGATGAAGCTGAACCGACTATAAATCTGGAGCGGGCGCTGCAGCTCTTCGACGATCTGCGGAAACGTTTTAGCACCGCTCTCCGACCGTCGCGCGAACCGACTTGGAGTCATCCATCCGTCTTGGCGCTTCGCGAAGCGGACCCGGTGTCGTGGATTATCTCGCACGCAAGACGGTTGGTTCTTGACTCCATCGAAAAAGGATGGGCAGGCCCTCCGTACGATCCTTTCGCGTTGGCAGCAATGCAGGGCATAAACTTGCTACCGACCGAAAAGATATTAGATGCACGAATGTACAGCGATTCCAAAGAACAGTTTACGATCGAATTTAATCCGCAGAGGCCTGTAGCAAGGATGCGCTTCTCGATTGCTCATGAACTCGGGCATTACCTTTTTCCGGACTGCGCTGCGGCAACAAGAAACCGCGCAACTCATCAGGAGATGAAGGATGACGATTGGCAGCAGGAGTCGCTTTGCAACATGGCCGCGGCTGAGATCCTAATGCCATTTGGCACGCTCCGCGAGAAACTGTCGACCAGGCCAAGTATTGACCTCGTGTTGGAGCTCCGGCGCAAATACCTCGTATCATGTGAAGCCGTTGTTAACAGGCTGATGAGGTTGAGTGTGCACCCGTGCGTTGGGTTTGTAGCGCGGCTCGACAGCACCACATCTCGGTACTTCGTCGAATACCGAATTACATCGCCAGCTCTCCATGAAAAATTCAGGATCCATCGCGGATATGTATTGCCCCACTCAAGCAAGGCTTCAAGATGCGTAGCCATTGGCGCAACAGAACGGGAGGACGTTCGGTGGATCTCCGGCGGAAAACCTTGGTTTGTTGAATATCTGGGAATTTCGCCAAACACGGGCGAAGCATATCCTCGTGTGCTAGCTCTAGCATTTCCACCGCTATCCAAGGAGCATAGCGCCGCTGAGCCCCTGAGTTTCGTACCTGGAGATGCCTCCGAGCCATTCGGAGCGGAAGCGAAACTTTTGCTTCAAGTGGTCAATGATCAAGCCCAGATATGGGGAGGTGGATTCGCGAAACAGGTTAGAAAGAAATGGCCGCATGCACAAACGCATTTCCGTGAGTGGACTTACGGACGGCGCAATCTGAAATTGGGCAACATCCATTCGGTCGGCCTGCGCGAGGACCTCACTTTAGTAAGCTTGGTCGCACAACACGGGTTCGGAAAACCAACATCAGGACCGAGATTGAGATATGGGGCTCTTTTTTCGGCGCTGGAAAAGGTCGCTGAGCTTGCGAGGGCGCAAGGCGCTACGGTGCATATGCCGAAAATCGGAACCGGCGAGGCAGGGGGTAACTGGAACATCATCGAAGGCATTATCCAGGAGGCACTAATCTCAAGAGGGCTGAAGGTGACGGTTTATAATCTACCCTCCAGGAGTGGTGATCTTCCACAACAGCACTCGCTCGACTTTCCTCGCGGGCTAGTTGACGAGGTCATGTAATAAGGAGAAGGGGCATGGGATTCCAGATTGTTTTGCTTTCGGGCAGCGTGGCTTCAGGCAAAACCACGTTAGTTCAACAGCTAACAAGGAACTTCCCTGGCGAGCATTTTCATGAATTAAAAACGAAGCAGCTGATTCGTGATCTCGCTCGGAAGCGACTCGGCCACGAGCTGCCGGCTGAGCGTCGAGCGATGCAGGATTTCGGCGATAAACTTGATCGAGAGACTAACGGGCAATGGGTGCGAGACGCTCTAATAACTCTCGTGAATCGACATGTTAGTACCGAGGTGTCGCCAATTTTTCTGGTCGATGCTGTACGTATCCTTCCCCAGATAAAATTAATACGAGAGGCTTACGGCTTCTCGGTGATACACATCCACCTTAAGGCGCGAGAAGATGAGTTAGTCAAGCGATATAAGGGGCGGAATAGCGGTTTGAAGGAACTAACGTCGTATACGGAGGTCATGAGAAACACGACCGAGGCACGAATCCGCGAGCTGGAAAAAAGCGCTGATGTAGTGATTGATACAAAAGCATGTACTCCGGAAGATGTGCTCGTCAGGGCAGCGACACATCTGGGGCTGTTCACTCGGGAATACGAGCGCCTTGTGGATGTCATCGTGGGCGGGCAATACGGAAGCGAAGGCAAAGGTCACGTCGCTTCGTATTTGGCCCGCGAATATGCCTTGCTAGTCCGGGTCGGAGGGCCAAATGCGGGGCACAGAGTCTTCCTTGAAGAAGGGCCCTATGTGCATCATCAGTTGCCATCAGGTACGATGCGCAACTCCGCCGCAAAACTGGTAATTGCCCCTGGTGCAGTTGTGAATCCTGACTACCTACTAAGAGAGATCCGTGAGTGCAAAGTGGACAATGAACGGCTTTCCGTTGATCCGCACGCGATGATAATCACTGAAAAGGATCGAAAAGCTGAAGCTGGATTGCAAAAGCGCATAAGTTCAACTGGGCAGGGGGTGGGTGCCGCGACCGCCCGGAGAATCCTTGATCGAGGCAAACCCATCAAGTTCGCGAAGGACGTTCCCGGCCTGCTGCCCTTCGTTCGAGATACTTGGGAATTGATGGAGCGCACCTACAAGGCTGGAGGGAGGGTGCTGGTTGAAGGAACCCAAGGCGCCGGACTAAGCTTATATCACGGAGAATATCCGTACGTGACGTCCCGCGACACGACAGCGAGCGGATGCTTGGCAGAAGCAGGGATACCCCCTACCAGAGTTCGGAGGACAATCATGGTGTGCCGGACATACCCGATACGGGTCCAGAACCCGCCCGGTGGCTTCTCCGGCCCATTACGTCAGGAGTTGGATTGGGAAGAGATAGCAAGACGTGCAGAAGTTCCTGTTGACGAGATAAAAACCAACGAGCGCACCTCAACGACCAATCGCCAGCGTCGAGTTGGCACTTTCGATTGGTTCCTTCTGAGAAAAAGCTCTGCGCTTAACGGGCCAACAGACATTGCGGTCACTTTTACCGACTATCTGACTCCGATAAACGCGGAAGCCCGACGTTATGAGCAGCTTTCACTAGATACGATTCGGTTCATTGAAGAAGTCGAGAGAGTCGGCGCGGCTCCGGTGTCTTTGATCTCGACGCGATTTGATTTCAGAAGCATTATCGACCGGAGGACGTGGCGGATTTAGCGACGGATTACGTATGTCATTTTGCTTCTGAAATGTATCGAACCGTTGTGACTTCTTTGGTCCTTTCACCAAAGACTCCTGAACGCCTGGGGGTGAGGTCTGCACGAAGAACACTATGCAAACGCTCGGCCCTTCCTATATCACCTGACATACCAGTCGAACCTCCGTCATATTCGCGAAACACGTAGGCTTTTCCCGGCAGCCGCACTAATGGAGCGGGCCGGACGTGCTGATCAGATGCGCGTCCGAAGGCGCGAGCGTGAACGAATGGCATTTGGAAACACGTTGATCTTGCTTCGGGACCAAGCACCCCTGCACAGGGGGAATCTGATTTTGCCCAGCGGGTTTTCGTTTGAGGACTTGGTCGAACACCTCAACAGAAGAATTTTCTTCTGGTCAGGCACTGCCAGAGGTCCGAACAGTTACGGTGTGCGCCACTTCGAGCGTTATAAACAGGAGCACCCAGTACTCCTTCGGATTGGCTTTCGATCATTGCTTCTCGCGAATCCGCGTGCGGAGCCGCTCTTTTGCAAGTATAACTCAGGCGCGCCACGCTGCTCATATGGAAGAAAAAGTCCTCGCGGTCCACATACATTCCTACCCGCGGCTGTCTTCAGCGGAACACCCGGCCAAGTTGTCGAGGTAACATTCTGCAGTGAAATCGAGCTCCCGACCGATACGGAACTCGGAAGGCAACCCACTGGCCCATGGGGTCTGCTGCTATAGGTCATGACAAGTTGGATGGGTTGTAACTTTTGGTGATCGACACTTGGCCGCATTACTGACGCCTAGTCGCCAGGGGTTTAGTAATTACCGAGGTTCCCGCCAAGCCGTGCACTTTGACGAGAAACGGCCCACTCTTTGAAGCGCAACCCCTGACTCCCCAGAAGTTTCCCGTTGGCCGGACCGAACTCCCGCAGCCTTCATAGCGCGCAAAGGACCATCCTCTAAGTTGACGGTTCTCTTCCGCCTCACCATCCCCACTAACAGAAGGATACATTAATGTTTTGACATTAAGGGAGGCCCCGTATGTCCTTACGATTCTCTCACGCCGGCGATTTCCACCTCGATGAAGACCGCTACTTCGCCGACACCGCGCAGTGCCTGGAATGGTTTGTCGCAGATGCCGTCCAGGCGAGTGTTGACCTCTTTTTGATCAACGGCGACCTCACAACCTACAAGGCCACGATTAAGGAACGGAACTTCTGGGTCGACAGGCTGGTCGAAATGGCGAACCACGCGCCCGTAATACTTGTAGCGGGAAATCACGGGGCTGAGCTTGAGGGTGATTTATATGTTTTTGGTCGCGCTAAGGGGAAACACCCGATATACCTTTGCACCGAGCCGGAGTTCATTGAGCTGGGCGAGGTTGCTGTTGCGGTCTTCCCGTATCCTCGCAAAGCTGTGATGGCTGACAACGAGCACAGTCTGGGTGAGGCCTTCGCCCGGCAACTCGATGAGTTCAACCAGCGGTTTGAGCAGCGGCCTGGATGCTACAAGCTCTTCTTTGGGCATTCCGGCGTGGCGGGCGCCAGGGTGAGCAGTGGCCAACCGCTGGTCGGGCGATGCGCGGAGTATCCCCTCGATCCGCTATGTAGCTTGAAGGCCCAGTATGTCGGGCTCAGCCACGTTCACCTCCGTCAAGAGCTCGCCCCGCGCATCTGGTATGCCGGGTCGCTCTCCCGCTGCGATTACAGCGAAGTCGAAGACAAAGGCTACAACCTGGTGACATTACACGCTCCCGACCTTCGCCCGGACCTGTCGGACCTGGATATTGAATTCCGGGTGTCGCCCACTCGCCGGATGGTCGAGCTTCACGCCGTCTACGAAAATGGCGAGCTGCGGCTACCTGACAACTTGGATCCACTCACCTTGAAAGACTCTCGGGTGAAAGTTGTGGTGACGGTCCCTTCTGGACCTGATCACCTGCTCAGCCGGGAGCAGCAGGACAATCTCAAGCAGAAATTGCTGGCTGCCAATCCCGCCGAACTGAAGGTGAAGATCGAGCACGATGCGGACCTTCCCTCGGAGCCTGCTCCTATCGCTGCCGCTCGCTCTGCGGAGGAGAAGCTCCGTGCCTACTGGGCCATGAAAGGAACTCCGCCAGCCGACCGCCAGGAGCGGTTGCTGGCCAAGCTGGCGGAAGTCGAGAAAGCCGTTCTCTGCTGTCAAGGGAGCTGAACCCAGGGAGGTGGTACGGTTTCAGACTTCAGAAAGCAGACCAGCTTCTTTGATTTGTCGCGATTCACGCATCTTGATCGATTTCATCTGGTAAGATGGCATCGTCATGAATCAATATGACCAGGGGTTGTTCATCGCGTTTATAGTGCTCAGTCTGTACACGACGGGTCTGCTGTTCTTCATGATTTTTAGGGTGAATCAGAACCTGCCACAGTCCCGTTGGATTCCGTTTTTCGCATCTTGGGGACGGTGGAAAAGGCTCGCCGCTGAGTACAAGGGCTTTTATCCCAGGAGCATTCTGCCCCAGTTAATGGAGTCCAGCGCATACGCGATGCTGATTGTTGCCGTGGCCACGTTCGTGGTTCGTTTCTGGGAATATGCGAATGGCATTCCGTAGACAATAATCCTTCAAACTGTACCTCGACCGAACCGTCCTATCCTTATATATATACCCACCCTAACGTTGACTACCTCCAGGAGGACACACCATGCGATTGCATCACCTGCGGCTGCGGGGAATCACTGAGGCATTCCCAAATGAAGTCTGCATCGACTTCGATAGTCTGGGTGAGGGGCTAATCGCCATTGTGGGCGAGAACGGGGCCGGCAAGTCCACGCTGATCGGCTCAGTCTTTGCGGCTCTATTTCGCCAGCTCCCCGGGCAGAAGCGTTCACTGTATGACTTCGCCACCCATCCCCAGCCCGAAATCGACCTCACGTTTAGTGTCAATGGCGCCCGCTACCGATCGCTTCTCAAGATCGATCCCAAGTCCCGCCAGATGGAGAGCTATCTCTTGAACGGAGAGGGGAAACCGCTCACCAACGGCAAGAAGGAGCCCTTTGAGGAGCTTGTCCGCAAATGCGCTGGCACGCCCGACTTCTTCCTCAGCAGCATCTTTTCCAGCCAGAAGCGCACGGGTAACTTTCTCTCACTTGAAAGGAGCGAGCGGAAGGAGCTGTTCATCCGAGAGTTGCTCGGGCTGGACCGGCTGAGACTGATTGCGGCTGAAGCAAAAGAGAAAGGTGAGGAGGTGGCCAGGATCACGCTTGGCCTGGAAGGGCAGGCGAGAAGCCTGAAGGAGCTGGTGGAGGCCGGGGTTGAAGACCCTGCAGAGGTTGAGACTCGGCTTGCGGTGGTGTCATCCCGTCTCGATAGGCTGGAAGCCGAGAAGCGTGAGGCACAGCAACGGCTGCTGGAGCTTCAGGCAGCGGAGGCCAGTCGGAAGCCGCTCCTGGCCGAGGTTGAGACTCTGAAACAGCGCCTGCGCAAGACCGATGCGGAGATCACAGAAACCAAGCGCCAGATAGGGAAGGATGAGAGCCTTCTGACGGGAAAGAAGGACCTCGCCGATTTGACTGAACGAGGTGTCACACTTGCTACTCGTATCGAAGAACTCCATCGGCAGATCCGGGAGATGCAGGGTTTGGAGACATCCAATCGTGAGACCGAGCGCACGGTCCAAGCTCTCGATGGAGAGCTGAGAAACAACATGGCCGAGCTTGAGCGTGTACGGGTGGAGCGTGAAGAGCTTGCGATAGTGCCCTGCAGGGGAGAGGGAGTTTACGCCTCATGCCCGAAGATTCAACGCGCCGTCAAGGCAGGTCAGAAGATGCCAGCACTGGAGGGAGAGGTTGCGACACTCTCAATTGAAGTTGAGGTCCAACGCAATTCGCTTATTCAGATTGTCACCCCATCCTTTGATCTCACCCGGACACTCGAAGCCTGCGAGCGGGACCGCAGGAGAGTTGATCAGGAGCGGCAGCGTTACGAGGAATTGCGAGCCGTTGAGATACGCCGGGAGGAGCGGCTGAAGGGCTTGGACCGACTCAATCAGGCTCGGACGGAAGTCGGCGAGGAACTATCGAGGAAGGAATCTGCGCTCTCGGGATTCGCTGGTCTCGACGGCAAAATGCAGGCTTCACGGCGAGAGATTGAAAACGCGGATCGGCTGACCATTTCCTGCCGCCGTGAGCGAGATGGTCTCATCGCCCGCCAAGCACAAATCAAACAGCGTCAGGAGCAGATTGAGGCCGCACGAACTCGCTTGGCCCAGGTCGAGGCCGAACTCGGGGCGGCAAGGACTGAGCAGGAAGACTACAACTACCTCACCAGGGTCTTCGGTCCGGATGAGATCCAAATCTGCGAGATCCAAGCTGCCGGACCACAAGTCTCAACCCTGGTCAATGCCTTGCTTGAGGGGTGCTTCGACAACAAGTTCGAAATCCGATTCAGGACACAGCGGCCCAAGGCGGACGGCAAGGGTATGGTGGACGATTTTGATGTCGAAGTCCGCAATAAGAATTTGGACCGCACTTGTTTGGTGGACGAACTCTCAGGCGGGCAGTTTGTGTTGGTTAATGAAGCCGTCAATCTGGGCATCGCCATCTACAACATGCGGCAGGGTGAAGGCATTCGATACGAAACGCTGTTCCGGGACGAAACGGTGGGAGCCCTCGATGTTGCCAATGGCAAAGAATACGTGCGCATGCTGCGCCGGGCCATGGACCTGGGTGGGTTCCACCAAGTGATCTTTGTCTGCCACTCGACACTGGTTTGGGAGTTGGCGGATAGCATCCTTTCAGTGGGTAGGGGCTGTGTCGTGATATCCAAGGAGAACGCTTTCGAAGAGCGATCAAGGATAGCTTTATTGAAGCCGGAGCGGTAGGGTGTTTCACGGGAAGCAACGTTCTCACTTTGCATTTCTTAACGGCGAAAATCGGCGACGCGGGTCGGCGCTAGGGGACAAGCGATTCACTTGTGCATACGCACTTCACCGTAAAATTCCGGCGAGAAGACGTTCCGGTCTAAGTGCAGCATTTCGAGAACAGCTTCATAAACGTCTTCTTCATAGCTAGTGCCGACTGCGGACATTCCGCAACCTGTCGCAATCTGGTTGAGCACTTTGGGCAACCACTTCGAGAACTCCTTAAGGGCCGCTTCTGCCGACTTCACCTCCGCAGGATAGCTGAAATCTCGCCGCCCCATCAGAATCGCCTTCACGATGACCTGCGCGACGCTGCGAGGATACTGGCCTTCCAACAAAACCTCGGTTGGGCCGTTCCTTACGATGAGGATTGCCTGCTCCATCATTGGGCGGCACTCAAGCTCTAGCTTTCCAGCCGAGCTGAAATTGAGAGATTGTGTTACTGCGGCCTTGTCAATGAACGCCTCGGGGAAACTCTTGGATTCCAAAAGCGGGCGGACTGTCTCCGCAACGCTACGTGCGACTGTGCCGATATCAATCTGCTGTCCCTGCTTCGTTTGCACACCTTTGTCCTCTGCAACAGTGAGCCGACAGCGAAGGGTTGCCACGAGATCGGAGTACAGCCGGTCCAACGTGACTTTGGTTCCCATCTGAGACAAGAACCACTTATCAAGTTCCCGCACTTCCTCTGGCGGAAGCCCATCAACGTTCCAGTCAATTGGTGTCGTCTTCGTCCAAACATCGTCAGCGAGCGGGATAAGGTCTTCTTTCGCCCCGGAATCTTTGATGGCCCGGACATCAACAACTCGCAGTCCGTGAATCATGGTAGTCGCCAACTCCAGGGCGCCTGCTCCCATACTTGCGGAGCCGAAGGACTCAGCAGAAAGCGCAAATAGGCTCGATGTCAGGAAGGCTGCCAGAACCTTCCAGTCAACACCTTCGACGGGCAGAACGTAATTGCACCGCTGATCAACGGAAGCGGCTGTATCGAAAATGAACGGACTGTATACGGAGTTGAATGCTTTTCGCAGCCAGATATTCATTTGGTGTAGCTGCGCCTTCGGCATGTACCACGTCCCGCCCTTGCTGGTCTGAGCCTGGAGGGCTTCCTTGATGGTCTGGTGCTTTCCGGTTTGCTTCTTCTCTGCCGCTGGCCGCTTCTCCATTGCACGTATGTACCGGAGAGCGCCAGTGCCGCGCAGGTCGGGTTCCTTGGCCTTGCAGTAAAACACTCTTTGCGTAGGTTTCCCGGTTTGCTTGTACTTGTTCGCGTCCAGGTCCCCAAGCTGGAAAATGGGCTTTAGGTATTTTTTCTCAATACCGAACTCATCGACAGTGTCTTTGGATACGTAGAAGAACCGGTTTTGCAGCGACTTGAAACCAAGGCTCACTTGCGCGATTTGGTCAAGATTGCAGACTCCGAGGTTCATTGCGTTGCTCCGAACAGCTCGAAATAGCTCAAGGGCGCTCGAAGATAGACGGACCAGTTACGTGGCCTGGTTGGGCTGTTTTCCAACGCCGCCCTCTCTGGTTGCGCAGGAATCGATGTCAGTTGGAAATCATCGTCTTCAAAAGCGCTCGTTGTCATCTCGATGGAATCAGCGAGACCTCGCACACGGTTCCAGTAACCCTGTGTCTTCGGAACCAAGATATCCTCCAGTTTCTTCTTAAGCGCCACAAACCTGATTATCTCATCAGATTTTGGCGCGTTTTCATGCCGCCTCTCCGCAATGATGAGCACGGTGTTCACATCCACTTGGGAAAAAAACGACTCCACTCTGGACGAAACCACCGCGATAAGGCGCAGCTTGTCGAGCAGCACTCGCTGGAGCGATGCGCCGAAGTCGGATGTTAGCCAACTGGCGCTAACGACAAATCCGAGCCGACCTCCCGGCTGGAGAAACTCCAGCGCCTTGTACACAAAGAATGCGAACAGGTCTGTCTTGGCAGCGGCATTGACGCCACTCTTGCCAGCGGAAGTGAACAGGGTCTTCTTGTATTCCTTGTTCAGGTCATCCTGGTTCTGGGAGCGCAGATAAGGCGGATTCGCGACGATGGCGCCGAATTGAGGGATTTCGATTACCACCTTTTCTTGACCTCCAGCTTTTGCTGGAGGAAACGGAATTTCCTCACCAACGAATCGCGTGAAGAAGTTCCCTGAGATGATGCGGGGAAAGTTGTCGAACGCGGACAAATCCTGCCGGAACAGGTTGATTGAGGCAAGCTCGGTCGCAAAGGCGCTGATGTCGAATCCCCACAGCCTCGATAAGAGTTGTCCGTGCGACTGCGACGATTCCTCTTTCAGGTAGTCATACGCGCGCATGACGAACGTTCCACTTCCACATCCTGGGTCCAGAACCGTCGCATCCTCAGCATTCACCGCAAAGGCAACCAGCAAATCCGCAACCTTGGCCGGAGTATAGAACTGACCTAGCAACACCTGCTCAGACCGGGGAATTAGGTTTTCAAATACCGAACCCAGCACGTCATCTCGAAGTTTGTTCCAGTCGTACCGGCTCAGTTCTTCAATCATCTGCCGGACAACCGCCGCAGCTTGCGATGGAAATGGAACGAGCGCATCCAATTCACTTTCCTTAAAGAGCGCCTCATAGTCGAACCGGCGAACGTCGTCCCAGAAAGGTCGTAGCGCGGAAGGGAGGGCAGCAGAACCCGGAACCTTTAGAGCCTTTAGGCTGGGTTGCTTTCTGCGAAGGGCGAAATAAAACAGTATCTGTCCTATCAGGCGATACGCATATTGTCCCGCAATCGCTGCATCGATGTTCTCGACGAAACCAGCGAAGCCCTGCTCCGCTGCAATCTCCTTGAGCCTCCGGCGAACCGGGCCGCTCTTAGCTGCTTTCGTGCTCAGGGCAGGCAGCAAATATGACCGCAGTTGTTCGAGTCTGGCTCCAAGCTTATCGACGAAGACGGACGCTTCGATCTCAACGGTTTGCTGTGACTTGATGGCAAACTTTTCCCAGGCTGTCTCGAAAAGATTGAGTGCGTCCGCCTTTAGGGAGATTGCCGTCTCCGGTTTGAGCCAGTCATCTACGGAACCGACAAGAGGATTCAAAGCAAATTGATGGACCCGGTCCGCTGGCGTAGCCGTGCCCGACCTCGGAGTCTTGTACAGCTCTGCCATCTGCATGTTCCAGACCGCGAAGCACGGCGCCCCCCAGCGAGAAGCCTTATCTGAGGCGTCAGAAAGCAGCTTTGGGTCATTGATTGGGACTTCTGGCGTCTTTAATTCAATCGTGAAGAATGCGCTATTGGCAGCTCTGTTCCACCAGATGACAAGGTCGCTTCTCTTGGGTGTGATTTTGGACGGTTCCTGCGTCGCTTTGTCCAGCCCGAGGCCGGGTCGGCGTGAGATTTGATCGTTAATCCAGGTCAGAACTTCTCCCTGAAATTCCCACTCGTTGCTCTTGTGCCTGGGCATCGCAGCACGGATTTTAACACAACAGGGACAGAAAATAGGTATCTGCTTTGGGGACTGGTCACGACCGTGACCCGGAAGCCGTGCAGGGAGAAGAGGTGCGGCAAGCCTGCATCCGTATCCGTAAGCCGCCACTTCAGCATTTCCCGGATGGAGCGCGCGGCGTACTTGTCGAACCTGACGGCTCATCCCAGGCGGCTTGTAGAACGGCACTCTGCCGCAGACCATGCCGCTGCTGGCCGGTTCAACAGTGACAATTTCATGACTCAGGTTAGGAAGAACAACCGTCAGGAACCATTGTTGCCGCCGCTATTGTGGTTTTTTCCTCAATCGAGTCTGTGCCTGAAGCTGCTTCACCCTCTCCAGAACTTCTTGCTTGCTCAGCAGGCCCTTCTCGTTGAGCAGTTCCACCAGCGCATTGAGGGTCAGCATGTTCGAGTAGGCCAGTTCCTCGAAGCTGACAGTCTGGCTGTTGCGTTCGGATGCCACGTTTGGCCCTCCCATCCCGAGTGACCAAGTTAGATGCGCGCTAGATGTGATTTCAGCAAATACAGCTTCTTCGCATAGAGGAGAAACATGCGCAGGTGAATAAAACAGTCGTCACGACTCACCAATAGACCGGTGGGATGTCCAGCGTCATTTCGATAGACGCGGAGCAGATCCCCAACAGCGTTCATCATCAGGTCAAAGCCGTTGGCAACCTCTTCCGGAAGGAGGTCCTTCTTCGAACGGAGCTTTTGCTGGAACACCTCGAATTTCGCGATATAGTTCTGTTTCTTTGCGTTGACAGTCTCCAGGTACTGGCGAGCCTCAGACTCTTTCATCGTGTTTGCAAGTGAAGCTGCTACGTCGAGCACCGCAGCCTCCGAGGCAACCCCCAACATGACGGCCGAAGCCCGGTACAGGCGGGCATTGTATGCGAGTAGTGCTTCCTGGGCGTAGCCTTTCACGACGTCACTGATCCCTGGAACACTGCTCAAGAGGCGCCGCATATAGCCAGCGGGATCGTCCGGATTACCTTCTTCGTCAGCCGCAGCAGCTCGTCCGGACTCAGTAAGATGAAGCTCCCAGTTCTCCGCCGCTGACTGAGAGTAATCAATGTAGGCTAAACCTTGCGCAATGAGGGACCAAACTGCTTCCATGATCTGATGGTAAGTAGGTTGATCAGACTTTGGAGCTGCGGCGCGCACGTTTTCCGAGAAGTAGTGCCGGCCACGACCCAAACGTGTATCGCCGCCACGCGCTAGGACTTCCAAGAGAAGACTCTGAACATCGGAAGCTATCACTGTCCCCTCCCCCCGGATGAGAAGTAGATTACGATGCGCTCCGCCATTCAACGATTGTACATGTCGCCGACCTTGCTGATCACGCCGCGTTACTTGCAAGACCTACCCTTCTTTATCAACTCATAGCACGCATACCAGTCCCCGGCCAGAATCTGCTGGCCCCGCTTCAGCGTAATCGAGGTGGTTGCCGGTATATACGAGTTCTTCTTGGAACCGGGAACGTCATAGCAGATTTCGTCATGGACGAAGCCCTCGACGACATCCTTCTGGTGAGCGCCCATGATCACCCAACCAATTCTCGTGTTGTATGCCTCAGGCCAGAGGTTCCTCGGGTCCGTGGGGTCGCCGCCGTCTTCGAGAGAGATAAGGTGGTCCTCCTCGTAGCAGGCCATGTTGTCGGAATGCGGCACGCACCGGCTGGTGTCAATCTTTCCTGTGTTCGGGTTTATGAGTTCAGCCCGGGTCTGATGGACAGTATCCCCGTACTCCCGAAGCTGTCTCCTCTTCAGCCTGCTCGTGTAGCCTGCCGGAGGCCGGATTAGCTTCGTGCTCCAATGGCGGCTGCAGATGGTGTCCTTGATGTTCCACTGAGTGATTTGCGGATTCGCTGCCCCAGGAGTCCTCACTGGGTCAGGGTAGATATCCGCAGGGCCGATGCGGGTGGGTTGAGCCGGGGGCACACGCGCCAGGACGCTGCAAATCACGATGGGAATAGCGAAAAGGACTTGCCCTTTCATAAGGCTGCCAGCAACCGCCAGCCGGCACAGTAGTTTATATTCGCAGGCAAGCGGTTAGTACCCGCAACGTATACACCCGTTGGAAGACGAATTCAAGTGCTGCGAGATCTCCTGAGAAAAGCTTGGTCATTTCTGGTGCAGCTTCTCGACCGCGATCTCCAGCAGGACTTCGATGCTTTCCTTTGCGCTGCCGTCCAACGTCGGAGTTGACCGCAGGATTTCAAGAGCTTCTTCAATAGCTTGGAGTGCGGTTTTCTGTTTCGGTTTGCGCATCGTTCGACCACCAGTGGTAGAATCAGCCACATTATGCGCCGATTTGCTTTGTTTTCGCTGTTGCTGGCCTTGGCAGTTGTGGTGGTCGGAATCTCCTTCACCTTAATGCGGAATCTCCACCAGCCGCTCCTCGTGTACGTCATCGTGATGCCGATTTGGGTGACCTTGCTTGTGATCCTGGTGATGGTCGGGCGGGCCACGTTCAAGAAAGGGCAGATGAGGGACGAGCGATAGCGAAAGTGATCTGGCACTTGTTTGAAAGGATTGGGGTAGCGGCATGGGGTCAGAGGCTAGCAGACGAGATGGGGCGACCGTACACTGCGCTGACAGTTGGTTATGCCAATCGAGTGTAGGTGATTGATCCCAACATCAATCCGAAGTCGTCAATTTGAACTTGTGCGAGCCACGCATCCCATCCCATCCGACTGGCTCGATTCTTAATCCTAGCCGTCTCCTCAGTCGAGAGGCTATCTGGCGCGGCGGGATGGACAGCCGTCTTTACGTGAACAAGTGTGACCTTCGTTCCCTTAATAGCCTCGATGCCGGTGTAAACCGGAGACCGCTTGTTTCGGAGACAATAGTAACCCTTCGATGTGAGGTCGGAGATCACATGCCGCTCTCCGCTCGATTGAGTTTCTTCTGGCGTCATACGCTGCGCGTCCGTTGAGTGCCTGGTCTTCCTCGCATGAACGCAAATTACACCGTCCCGGCGCTGCCGGTCAAGCGATCAAAGTCAACTCGCCGTTCATCCTCCCCTCAACGCATGCGTAGCCGGACTGCGAGTGTTGCGGCGTCGGGGCTGACGCATCGTTGACTCCGGTTCCGCGAGTGGTACAATCATGCGCATCATGCGCCACTCCGTATTCTACTGCGCACTACTGGCATTGGCAGTTCTCGTCGGCGGCATCTCGCTTGAAATCCTGCGGTACCTCCATTGGTCAATTCCCGCCTATGTTGTGATCGTTCCGATCTGGATCTCGGTGCTCGTGATAACGGTCACGGTGGGGCTGGTCACATTCACAAGGGGCCAGATCGGGAATCGCCAATGATTGTGGCCTGACACTGCCAAGGTAAGGAGAACTCCGTGGCTCAGGAAATGCAGACTGGCTCTAGGGAGCCGAACAGTTTAGATAAGTTTGCATCTGACGCATGTACCCGGTCAGGGGCGTTCGCCTTGTTGTTGTCGCTCGTGCTCTTCGCTTTGATTCCATACTGGATGCGGCGACCGACAGATATGGCTCTCGGGAACTACCTCGCAAACAGGGTCAACCTCAGTATGTACGTCGACGGGCTCGATGACGATCCGGTTTGGCAGAAATACAGAGCTTCGCAATCCAACGCCGAGTCCATGTCGATCGCAGAACTGCTCGATGCCAGTGTGGAACTCTCCTCCAGTAGTAGTGCCGCCCCACAGGTACAACCTGGAGAAAAGATGGCCTCCGGGCGTGGGCACCGTCCGACCGTACAACAGCATGACCGCAACGCCCCTAAACCTCCCGGTTTGGTTCTTGCGCCTCCAACTAACGTTACTGCTAGGGTTTTCGGTAGCATCGATAGGATTCACTCGATCGCGGACTTTCTGATCAATTTAAACGACTCAGATCTGCTGACGAAAAGCAGAGGGTACTCGAATTATTTCAACTTTTCGATAACGCGATGGCTGCAAAAGCGCAACGGTCTGTTATACGCAAATGTGTTCTCACATAATTGCACCTTGACAGCCCTGGAGTTGCCCCACGAGCGTCAGCAATCGCCCAATTTTGTTCCAGCGCTCGACAGGGGAGTGCTGGTACGGTGCCTAACACTACGCGATGTCAGGGAGCTGGCCCAATTCGAACTGCCGACACTTCCAGAGCCCACGCAAATCGGGGAGCACGTCGGGAGAGAGATCGAAGTAAGCCCTGGCACACTTCCACGAGACGTCGACACTGCGAGTATCGTCGCCGTGGGGCTCCTATTCTTCGTCATGGTGTATTTTCGTGCGTACGCACACGAGGCTGTTTCGTCGTCGTTATTTCCGGCACAGGGAACACTGTTCGGCGCTTATTGTCGGTCACGATGGACGCTGCTGATATTCTTCCTCGCCCTTTGGATGCCTTTGATTGCCTCTGTGTGTGTGGCCGTTGCATCGCGCAAGTGGACGCTCATCATGGCTACTCCATTCGTTTTCGGAGCCGTGTTCTCAGCCCACCTTGTGCTACGGCGGAAGTCGTACTTCGCACCTTTGAGTCAGTGGCTTCTCATGCACTGGAGACAACCAGCAAAAAACAGTTCTTCTGCGGCTTCGCCACTGAATCAGGGTGGCCCGGAGTAATCCAGACGGCGATCCATTCTGGTCCCTGGCGATCCATGTTGAGGCCGGTGAGGCTTTTCGATCCCCAAAGCCCATACCAGGAAAACCTCAGCAGCACAACGTCATGACGCTGTAATTGCGTATTCATGAATGGGTTAGGGCCGGTTCAAAACGGGGTCTTGGCCTTTATCCTCTTTCCTGCGGATCAGGCCGTGATCGTCCGCACAATGTGCAGTCGCCGAGGTTAAAGCGTAAGCGTATCCGACTCTGTTAAAATCCATCGTAAGGAACATTGACAACCACATGGCCACCTGGAAAGTCATTGCGCTGGTCAACGGCGAGATCGAAGCCGTTTCAGGCCCGGCTGCTCAGGACCGACCGGGAGCCCACGAATGGATGGTCTGGCAAGGCACAGCCGCTGACAAAGCTGAAGCCCTCCAAAGTGCAGAGAAAGCCGATCCCAGGGTCGACCTAGAGTGGATGCGCATTCGCTACGAGAGGGATCTAGAGAAACGGTAGGTGCTGTGCTACTCGGAACAAGGGTCTGAGAGTCTTGGGCCAAAACGAGAGCGGGGAACCGCCTCCGGCTCCCCGTCTCATGTGTTCCTCGTGAATGCCGTGGCAGCGTCCGCGGGGCGTTGCCAACGGTGCGCACCGCAAGAGCCCTGTTCAGCTGAATCCCGCCCTTCCGTCAGATAAACAATGGTACATCGCCATCGACGATGTCCGCTTCCGTTTCCACCCGTCGCTCGCCGCGAGGTTGCTGATCGTCATTCAGCCTGAAAGCCAGTACGATTCCCACGGCGACAGAACTGAGTAACAGGACTCCCGGGTGGCGCATTGCCCACTGCACCGCCTGCTGCGGGCGAGATGGTTCATCCTGAATCTTTGAACGCTCCGGTTTGTTATTCGACATAGGTCAAGACCTTCTCGTTTTCTTTATCGTCACATCCCGTGCAAGCTCAAACCGCGAATCGTCCGTAATTCGGACTTGGTTTCAGCCAATACCAACCTGGATTCTATGCATGGAAACATGTGTATTCAATGGTACTAAGGTAGGACCCCACAATTGTACGCCTCCACCTGCGCATCTCCTGACATCGCCCTCCAAAGGCCAGCTACATCTCCAGGAGCAGGCCCGTTCTGGTACATCAGAAGAGCATGGTAGTCCAAGGGAATCTCCGGGCTGGCATAGCCTGACCATCGTCGTTCATCTGCCCGGACCCAGGCCACAGGGCCATGAGTAAGACGGCAAGGATGGAGCGAGCCAGAAGCCGGCGAACCAGGAAGCTGTCCAGGACCCCTCAGCAGGATGCTGAGGGGATAACTCGAAGCGGCGGGAAGAGTTCTACTTTGTTGGCCCAATCGCAATCCCAGCTTCGTCGGCTGCGGGAATTGTGCTATCGGGGGGAAGTTCTTTTTGCTTACAGTTGGCAAGCTTTTCCTGTGCGCGGCGGAGTTTTTGCAAGGCCTTTCTTTCGATCCGGCGGACAGTCTCGCGGCTAATGCCCCAGGTCCGGGCGACTTCCTCAAGAGTGCGCTTAGTGTCGCCGTCCAGGCCCGACCGCATCCGGATGATGGATTCCTCGCGGGGGGTGAGCCTCCTCAATAGGGCCGAAAGCCACTCCTTCAGGTCGCGCCTGTCGGACGCCTCCGACGGCGAAACAACAGACTCATCCTCAATTGAATCGCCCAGGGCGGATTCCCCGTCCTCCCCAATGGGTGTCTCTAAAGACACGGTCTGGTGAGAAACCCTCTTAATGCTCTGCACTCTCTCGGCTGAGACCCCTCGGCGCTGGGCGAGTTCCTCGCAGGTGGGTTCGCGGCCTAGTTCCTGTACAAGTTGTTGCTGGCTATGATTCTGTTTCACGATCTCCGCGGAGACGTTTACAGGCAATCGAATCGCACGCGCCTTATCGGCAATTGCACGCGAGATCGCGGAGCGGATCCGCCGAGTGGCATAGGTGGACAACTTGTACCCTCGACGCCAGTCGAATTTCTCAATCGCCTTCATCAGGCCAATATTCCCCTCGTCAACCAAGTCGGGAAAGTCCAGGCCGCGGTTTGTATACTTCTTGGCGACGGACACAACGAGGCGATAGTTTGCCTCGGTTAACTCCTTCTTCGCTCGTTCAGCTTCTTCCTCGCCGCGCATTATCAGGGCGAGTGAGCGTTTCAGGGCGGTCAGTTCAGCCTCGTTCTCTAAGAAATGAATCCGCCCGACCTCTCGCCGCAACTTGTCTATCAGGTGCTTCTTCTCGAGCAGGTGCAGCGTTATGGGACGAACCAGGCGGGACATCTCAACCATCGTCCGCGACAACTGCCACCGCGCCTGCAGATGAGCACGCTGCTCTGATTTCGGGATTTCATTCAGCCGAGCCGCCTGCTCAAGTCCCACACCGTAGAGTTCCTTAATCTTGTCGATAATCCGGAGCGTCTCGGTGTACTTCTTTGCGTTGTGCAACTCCCGGCCAATTCCAATCAGCTCTTGGAGTACCAACGGAGAACGAGAAAGGGTCTTGAGCACCAGGGCTTGGCCACGCTCCATACGCTTGGCGATGGCCACCTCTTCTTCGCGCTTGAGCAGACGCTTGGAATCGACTATCCGAAGATGGTTTTTGACTCCCTTAGCAGACACTCGTCCTCCAGTTCCATTTACGGGGCCCCCAGATATGTTTAATTATGCCTCCTACTGACCAGCGATGCACTGCCACTCGCCGCAGCTACCCTTTGGTACCCAAGCCCAACTGCCATCCCGCAAGCTGGGCCATCAGTTCCTCGCTTTGCCGTGATGTGCCCTGACACCTCCAGCCTCCCAGTCCCGTTCCAGAATCAACCTCAATTCTTTCCATGAGGATGCGGGCATTCAACAGTACGGAAGTACGGCGTGGAAGTTGCCATCGCTGGCCTCTTCATATAGGCTCACAATGTTAGATCCTGTTTTCAGACGTTGGCTGGGGACCCCATGACGCTACGGAATGGCAAGCTGCGTCCCGGCCTCCGCAAGGGGGTGGCGATTCTAGAAGTTGATCCGCAGAGACGCGTGCCGATTTCTGCCAGTGGAGACGTGCGCACCCAGTCAATCCAACGATCAGCCCTGCGCTAAGGTACCACTTTTGGTGGCTACTATGCATGCTCGCTGACCCGTCAAAATAGTATAGAGTTTCCGTGGTCTGCTGTGCGCGCAGCGGCTGAAAGCTGCGGGTCGACGGCGTCCTCGGAGACGTGGGCCATGTCCCGAGGTTGACCGCTTGTTCCCGGTCGTCAAGGTGGTCAACCAGCCAGCACGACTCGATGCTCGCTGAGGCTGAAGGCTTAAATCATTGATAACAAAGCATTTGGATTAGGAATAGCGTCCTGCCTGTGAATGGGCCTGGCGGATCCTGCCTGCGGGTCGACGTAGCTAGTTGCAGGCTGTGCCTGTGAGAGGATTATCAGACATTAGGCAATCGCGGATCCCCGGGATGGAGAATTTCTACGCGTCATCCAATATTATTAGGCCAAATAAATTGTCTTTTTCGTCCGGACGCGTGCTAGGGCCGTATGCCTTGAGCTACCGGGGCATTTAGGAGCGAATTGTGTTATGTTAACTAGACTCTTCTCGGGAACACCCTTTTTCCATATCTCATTGAAAACACAGGGTAATTCCGACTGGCCGCCAAATCGTATGTATGTCATTGAAATTAAAGCATTAAATCGAAATGCCGCTACACTGGTCGTCCCGCCGGCCAGTAAATCGGACAAAATCGACCATCAAATATCGCGCCAGGAGGCGATTCTGCGCGCCAACTCGGCAAAACTGGCCTCCAGGTATTACCCTGCCCGCGGGCCAAGCGCGGACATCGAGTCCCGGTAACCCCCTGCAAACACAGAGCTACCCTCGCTGTCCCTTGGAAAGCTCGGCATTCATCTGAGAGTCCGGAATCGCTGGTCGCGCTCTTGGCAGCCTTTCGCCGGACGCCGTTTCCCGATCAACCTGCCGGCGTACGAGGTACAGATTCGATATTCTGGCGCGTGCTCTTCGAAGCCCTGAAGTTCGCTCAATCCCAGGCTGGCTGCCCACACGATGACCGTCTCCGAGTTGACAGGCTCGAGCTGCATTGGCGCACTCATCACGCGAGACCGATGTGAGTTCGACGGGAGTTGCTCTGATTGAGCAGCTTGCCGCAGCTATCACATCCGTCGGCGAATGTCGAAGTGCTACTCCCAGGGGTCAGCCTTCTTCCACTTGGCTAGCAAGTTTGCCGCGCGCTTCACTGTGGTGCGAGCGTTGGCAATCGCGGCCTCTTTGGTGCGGCCAAAGCCTATAGGCATACTGGATTTTCCATCCGCGCTCACTTCGAGCACTACCCATCTACCAGTGGGCTCTTGCGCCACTTGCCAATTGGCGGGCAGGGGGAGGGCCGGGGGCTTTGACACGCTGGGGGCAGGCACGGAGGATGCCTTATCCTTTTTCTCAGGCTCGGAAGTGGGGGAGGGGACGGAAGGGGAAGTGGGGGAGGGGGCGGGCAGGCTGGTTACGGTAGCTTCTTCGCTGTCAGCGTGGTCCTGGACGCCACCGACCCCCAGCCCGGATGAATCGCAATTCGGCCGCAAGGCCGATTGCGCGTCTTCCCTCAAATCACCGCTGCTGGCAGGGCCCGGATGATCATTGAATTTGATCCCTATGGCAGCTTTCAAGTCAGGCATCAAGGAGTAAGGTTCCCCCTTGCGCCGGACGGAATCTTCCAAAGCTTCCTTTTCGGTCTTTCCGATTCCCACCAATGTGTCACGCAAGTAAAACTCGAACCCGCCGAACTCCTTATTGAACTCCGTCCGCGTTTGCGGCTTGGACGGGTCTGTCGAGGATGGGGGAATCACATAGGGCTTGTGTACTCTCTTCGGGGGCAGCAACGTCTTCGCCAGCTTGTCCAAGAATTCCCGAGATACGCCCGTCCGCTCTTCAGTAACGCGTTTACCGGGCCTCTGTTTCTTGGCCTTCGCTTTGGGCGGACGGTCGATCTTCGCCTGACACCGCTTGCACCATAGGCCAGGCAGCCAAGGATGAGTTTTGGACCGGGGGAATAGCTTCTCGGCATGAACCTTGTGGCACCTGACGCATTGTGCCCAGTACCTGTTGATGAGGGTGTTATGAGACACTTGGCTCCATTTCCGGGAAATTCAACCGGGGACTGTAGGGTACCTTATTACTAGTAGCCCGTAGGGCTATGTCCTTTATGGCCTCTCCGTCCAACCATGACTGCCATCGCTTGGACCACCAGGTGAGCCGATACGTCGTCAGCTTGGGGTTGAGCCGCCCGCCCAATCCGCGGTCGACAGCGAACAGGCCAATATCCTCTAGCTCCCGGTTGATTCTCGCCCAGCTTCCATTGGACTGACGAATCCCTGACCAGTCGGCCAGCCCCGCCCGGCTGATGGTGAATGTGTGGTCCTCTGACTCTTGAGCTGCGGAGAAGAGCAGCACGGCGACAAGCCGTGCTCTACTCGACAGCCTCGTCCAACCCATGCTGGACACCAGTGCCGGTAAAGATGGTTTGCTCTTATCCTTTACGGGAATTCTCCGCATTTGGCTGAACACGGGTTTCGACACGCCGCGTTCGCTCTGGGTCCTCTCCGGCTGAACCTTGCTGCTTATCGCCCATCGCTCGCCCATCCAGACAGCCGCGTGGTACACGTCAAGGTCCAGTATGAACATCACCAGGTCGAGGGGTGATTTCCTCTCGCCATTCGGGTCGCACTTCCAACACCGCCATAGGTTCAATCGAGGGCTGAAAGTCAATCGCTTGCTCCGGCACTCGGGGCAGGTTATTTTTCTCCCCGAGGGTAGTCCTAGCTCACGGGCTAATTCCAGGATGGGGACTTGTCGATTGATCCACGCCATATCTGGCAGAGCTGGCCCATATTGTGTTTCCTCTCCCATTGTTCTCACTTCTGAAAAGCAGCGGGGCGGAGGCTGCCCCGCCCCCGATTATGGCTCAGCAGAGAGCCCAATCTGGCAGGCCACCTACCTAACTGCCCCCACGGCTCTGGTTTGAACTGACCGGAGACGGGGGTAATGCCTCCTTTGGAACCATTTTGTCTTTCGTTAACAACCGTTGTCGTCATGCAAAGTCCTCCTCCGTGAACAACTGAAGTTGACGATACGGAGGCTTGTACGTTTTCAGCGCAGCCGGGTACGCGTCATGTACTACTCCGTCCAGCCTTGCCTTTGGTCTTCGCTTGCTCTGGGTCCATCGGCCTGCCTCCTGCTTAAAATAGAACGGGATGGCCTTCGCCGCACACAAATCACGAAGATTGCGAGCCCATTGCAAATCCATCGGCCGGTAATTGCTTGTGCCGTTGCCCGATTCTCCACCAACCCCAAGCCAGTGGAAGCCTTCAAGATGTTGCGCAATCTCCGGTGTCAAATCCTCCAACAATGGCTCGCACATTACAAAACGAACTACCGCGGGAATCTTGCGCAAAACATCCATCCGCCCGAGGTACTTCTTCATCTCAACCGTTACGCCAAGCCAAACGTTCTTGTATCCGCTGCCCCAATCTTTCGGCAATCGGTCTGCGATTGACTCCGCTCGCTTCGTCAAGAGCCGCCAGACCAGATTCGGCGTATCCTTGATAATGTCCCAGGCTTCCGGCCGCCATTGGTCCGCGTCTTTGTGAAAGAAATCCCCCATGCTGCAACTAAACACCGTCCTGACTTGCCCAAAATCAAATGCCTCACGCTGCCACTTGAGCGGGTCTTTCCAAGTCTTTGTTCGCGTAACAACGTTGAAATCCTTGTTCCATTTGTCATATTTGGCCTTCGCGTAACAATGCAGGCATCCTTCACTTACTGGCTGGCAACCAACCCAGAAGTTCTGGGTGTGGTCTGCGTTTTCGATTGCAGTTTTAGTCCCCATTGCATTATCTCCCTTTATATTCCCTGCCGGAGGCTGTCCGCCACCGGCTTCGATCAAGCTACTTCAGACCTAACTCCTCATCGAATATCCCCGGAACCCTAGGCTTCAGCGCTTTGGTCTCCTTCAGGATGAATTGCTCAGTCATCTGTTTATCCGACCAGCCCAATTTCTTAAGCCGTGCCTTTCCTTCGATGGTGTGCTTGTCAAGGGCATCTTCCGGAATCGGAATCTTCTCGTCCTTCGCAGCTTCCAAATCGGCGATCAACTCCTTTTCGGGGATCGCCGCGGGGACGTATACCAAGCAATAGAAGTTATCAACGTCCCGGCACTTTTGCGCCAAGGCGAGCAAGTAGGCAGCTTTGAGAACGAAGAGCACATTCAGTGGTTTACTCTTGCTCCCGTCTTTGCCTTTGTTGATGTGTTTATCGGCCGCCTCAAGGGCCTTGACCTCCTGCCGGAGGGCTTCCACGTGCTGAGTCACTGTGCCCCAGCAGTCCTCTGCCGAAATGATGAGCAATCGGTTCCAAACTGCTGGTCCAAAACCGGACTCATATAACTCAGCGGCCCAATAACAAGCGAGCCGCGCATCGCCGCGTCGAATCGCCTTCTGCAGCGCCGAGAGGACCACATAAAAGTTGTAGCCCCTCTTTGTAATTTGCCAATTGTTTTTCGTGCCGTTCATTGTAATTTCCTCCTTGCCGGAAATCTCCGCACCGGCTGCGGCCAAGCTTCATCAAATCCAAATCTCAACGTGTCCCGGACCGGCATAATCGTTCTCCGATCTGCATCCAGTATGAACGTAAGACCTGGCTTAACGTAAGATCTTGGCCTCAAAAAGAGGCTGAAATTTAGAGCGGCAGTCGTCTAATTCCCTCCATCTCACAGTAAATAAAGGAAATATAGTTTTGCCAATGGTTGCAATCTGCTACCAATTAACTTGCTGGACGAGTCGAGAGACGTGGTGGCCCTAGCGTAGATAATTGGGCTGAGAACTCAAGAGTTCGACTCTGGGCAGGGCGCAATCTGCTTGACGTGAATCCCGGCCGAAAACGGAAAGTCTTGTTGCAGAGTCCTGTTTTCTGCTAGATTTCGTTGCGGGATGCGATCAATTCGCGAAAAAAGAAGGCGATATTCTGATGAGGAGTTTGCTCGCGAGCTGGAAAGGGTCGCGAACTTCTATGCGGCGGCGAGATTGAAAGCTGCTGCGCAGACCGGTATTCGAGAAGATCGCCTGAGGGTGCTCCTGCAGGTTGTTGAACATGATGAGGGGGTGACATTTAACGAACTGCTCAAGCATATGGCTATTAAGAAGTATCAGCTAACGCGGATCACTACATGGCTCCGCAAGAAGCTCCTCGCCACTGTCTCTGTTAACCGAGAAGACAAGCGTTCTCGGAGGCTCAAGGCTTTGCCCGATGGGTACAAACAGGCGGCAGCCATCGTCAAGACGATCACAACCGAGATCATCCATTCCTTGCCTGGCAAATACATCCATAGGGGCCGGGTGAAGCGGGGCTTCAAGCACCTCATCAAGCTCAACGAAGAACTGTTTCGGTCAACTCTACATGACGACGTGCCGGGATTCGACCAACGGGTAAAGTGATCTGAGCCGGCATGTCCGCTCCACGAAATGAGCGTGTATTGGGACGCGCTCAGATCGCACCCTTCCGCTCGCGGACGATTCCCCAGTCACGAAAGCCCCTCCCTGTGCGGTCGGACTCCCTGATTTATCCAATGGCCCCTCCCAAGTCGACAGAGTCTGTAAGGCAATTTTGCGAGCTTGTCGCGAACAGGTGAGTGAGGGCAGTGTTGGTGTGATCGCAGGGTGGTGTGTCAGGCTGCGGGCTTCAGCGAGCGAGGTTGCTGGCTCTCCTTACTCAATCGCGCGGCCTCTTCCCGCGCTTCTTCGATCGTCGCGCAAGTCTTCACAATCGCGACGACACCACCCGCAGTGTCGAACACCTTGCAGACCCCATCGGACTTGGAAGCAAGGAACCGGTCGTGGGGTCTACCGTTCATTTGCAGGGATATCAAACTGGCCTGTTCCATCGTTGCCGCTCGGGCTACAGTCTTGCAGTCTTTGTTTACGTCTACTATAAACCAGCACTCGGGGCCTTCTTGTATTGCGTAATTGCACTTGGGCTTTGCTTCCGGCTTTGGTGCAGGAGCTTGCCTTCGTTGATCCGGTTCAGACGACACTGGCCCGGGTATCGCCTGTTGGGCAATCGCCACAGCGGATTTGGGCCCATGCCCGAGGTCAGCTTCGCCACTGAGGTGCGCGGGCAGAGAGGTCTTACGCCAAGGGCTGAGTTCCGCCGGCTGGCCTGCTTCTTGGGCTGGAAACTCGTAGGCGGGCAAGGTGAGCTTGGATTTAGCGCATTCGCGGGTTTCGATCGTGTTGTCCTCGGCGTCCTCTCCCGGATCGTCCGCGATTATGCCATCATCTACCCAGTCCCCGCGCGAGGCGGTTGTGTTGGACACGTCCGAAAGTCCCGCGGGCAGAGGAGAGGTTATCGTTTCCAGTTCTTGCTGGCAGGCGTGGGTGTCGTCAACGGGTATCCGCAAATCAGCCCTATTCATGTGGTCCTCGACACCACCCACTTCCGGCCTGGATAAAGCGCAATTCGGCCCCAAGGCCGATTGCGCGTCTACCGTCAAATCACCCCTGCTGGTAAGGTCGTTAGATTCAATCTCCATACCTGCATTAAGCTCTTGGGGTTCATTTTCTAATTCTTTGCTGGCATGGTTGGTCGATTCAATATCTTTGGTGTACTTCTGCCTGCTTGCCTTTTCCGGCTTATCCCTATTGTCTGTTAATACTTGTTTGTTATCTTGTCTGTTAGTGGCCGGATTCCGGCTGTCTATGGGTCGGATTCCGGCTGTCTGTGGTGGCTCAGATGGTCGGAATCCGGCTGATTCAGGCGGCTGGGAGGTACCGTCGGCTTCCGGGCGAGGGAACGGTAGTCCCCCTTCCACTGCCGGTATCCGCAGCCTGCGTGGAGGGGTAGCCATAATACGCGCAACATTGACTGTGTAGACCGTGGATTTGGAATATCGCCTTTCCCGTGTAATCCACCCCTCGCTTTCGAGGTACTTGATTGCGCCTTTCGCGGCTGTCAAGCCAATTCCCGCCTCCTTGGCAATCCTGGCCTCACTTGGGAAAATGTTGGGGTAGTGATAACAGAGAACTACCAATACCCACTTGTGCGACCCTTTAAGGTCAAGGTCTAAACATTTCACCATCAGCTTCCAGTTTCCAACACTTTCCCCCTTCACGTCCTCCACCATTGGGAAAACTGCCGGTTTTCCCACTCCGCCCTCGGCCTTGGTTCAAACTGACCTGAGACGGGAAGGCCCAGCCGCAAGGCTGGCCCGTGGATGAATGCTATGCAGCAGCTTTCTCCACCCCGGCCAGCCATTTCACGGTTGGCCGGGACCGTCTTACGCTTTCAGACTATAGTGTCCTGCAGAGACTCTTAATAGGACGAAAGTACCGGTTTAGGGCCGTCGCAATGCCCAGCAGATGACAACGGCACTGCAAACCCTGCGTCTCCGCATTTTGCCGGTTGCAGCACCACGGGTAAGAGGCTCCGGCGCTCAGTAGAGGCGCCGAATCGTAGTGGTGTGGTCGTGAAAGTTGAAACCTGGAAAACAGAACTCCATTCAGCTGCCCGAAGGCGCTGCGCCGACTGGGAACGGAAAAAAGGTCGCGTTGCAGCGCGCTTGCAAAGCAGCAAACAGGCCTTGACAGGGGATCGAGTATCGTGTAAGATAATATGTATGCGCGCCCTATTAATGTAGAGGGCAGGCGCAAATGATAGCCCACCCCGACATACCGAGGTGGGCCGCACAAGGCCCCTTCCACCAAAGAGGGGGTAGAGAGTAGCGGCCGCAAAAAGAGCGGTCAGGAGCTACGAGCCACGCCGGCTGATATAGCCGGGCGATTAGCCGTCGAGGGAGAAGAACCGGAAGCGACGGCGACCACCATCCCTAGTCCGTTCCGGCCATGCAATGGCGACCAGGACGGGGGATACAGCGCCAGTTGCGGAGACTTGGCAAGCCCAAGCGACGCCTGGCAAATTCCATACCATACTGAACATGCGACTAAACCTCGCATGCAGGGAAGAAAAGAAGTTAGCAAGACCTGATTCTGTGGAACCCAGACAATACCGGGCCACGGAAGGGTGGGAAACCTGAAAGGGAGAGCAAGGATATGGCAGAGAGTACCAAAATCAAAGATTATGACCACACCATCAATTTCTGGATTGGCTGTACGAAATTCAGCGAAGGTTGTGCCCACTGCTACGCAGAAGCAATGAACAAGCGTTACAAGTGGATACCCGATTTTAGCAAGATCACCAGGGCCAAGGGAGCCTGGAAGATCCCCTACAAATGGCAGAAGCAGGCAGCCAGCACAGGAAAGATTGACCTAGTGTTTGGCAACTCATTGAGTGAATTCTGGCATCCCCAGGCGGACAAGTGGAGAGCCGAGGTGTGGAAGATCGTTAAGAACACACCAAACCTGATTTGGCGATTCCAGACCAAACGACCGGAGCTAATCGTTGATAGGCTCCCGGAAGATTGGGGCAACGGCTACCCAAATGTTTGGTTGGGTGTGACTGTTGAAATGAAAAAATACCTCCACCGGCTAGATACCTTGTGCAAGGTTCCCGCTGTTGCTCATTTGTTGACTGCGGAGCCGTTGCTTGAGGATTTGACGCCGCAACTAGCAGACCACGTAAATGGTCTCGACTATGTATGGGTTGGTGGGGAAAACGGCCCTCAGTGCCGTGCGTTTGACATGCAATGGGCACGGAACATCCGGGACCTGTGTTATCAGCACGACATCCCATTCACGTTTGGCGGTCCCGGCGGTGTGCATCAAAGAAATGCCTGCATAGACGGTGTCAAGTACGCGAGTCAACCGCGGCACCTGGAAACCTACAGAAGGATGATGCAACCATCCTCGAAGACAATCTGCACTCTCGGGGAACAAATCCAACTGGCAGAAACGGAGGCTCGATTGCCGCAGTAGCGGGGCGAACGCCATAGGAAGTGCAGATCATCAATAAGGCCAGAAAGAAAGCATCCGTGATGGGGTAGTTCATCTGGAGAGCAAATAAGCTCCATCATGTAACCCATGGGCCGGGTGAGAAATCATCCGGCCCTTTGGGGCCGGCGGGAACGAGAGGAGAATTATGGAAGGTACGAAACTCATTTACGTAAAGCCGAAGCCAAATAGCAATTACGCTGGCAGGAGGAGTTAACCGTGAGCATGGGCGCCTCAAAAAGGCGCCCCCACGCCGAGGTTCGATGCTGAACGATCAAAACTCGCTGACCCCGGCCGCGATGGCCGGGCAATCGAACAAAGGCCGCGCCCATCTTAGGATCCGAGGTTCACCCAGGCAACGGCGCGAATGCGACCCTGTTTGTTGGGGTTTGTGACCCGTATGAGTTGCGGGCTTTATATCACCGAACCCCGTGTCTCGGCATTCTGCCGGCTGGCAACAACGCGGGGAGAGGCTCCAGCGCAAGGCAGAGGCGCCGAATCGTCCCGGGCCGATCTTGAAGGGTGAAACCTGGAAAAGAGAATTTCATTCAGCCGCACGAAGATGCTGCGCAGACGGTTTATGGAAAGGGGATGGTCCATATGGCCGGCGCCGGACAAAGTAGCGGTGATGTACGCCCAAGGTTTGAAACGGAAAGCAAGAGAGGGTAAACTTCAGTTATGGCCGTCTCAAAGCGTGGTCGCTTTTATCACTACGAGTTTGAGCTGGGGGGACGCCGGTATCGCGGAACCACCAAGCGCACCAATCGCCAAGATGCCTTGAAAGTTGAAGCCACCAAGCGCACCAGGCTATTGAACTCGCTTCAGGACATCCCGCATCCGACGGCTGTCCCCACTTTCGGGGAATTTGCGGACGCGTTTCTGACCTGGGCCAAACTGAATCTTTCGAAGGCCACCGTCAAACTACATCGGGTCAACATTGACAAGCTCAAACACTTCTTTCGTGGTAAGCTGATTAATGAGATTGACCGTAAGAGCGTAGAAGAATTCAAGGTTTGGCGCGCTGGCCAGAAGCGCAAGAATGCCGACAGCAAGGTCTCTGGGGCGACCGTGAACCGCTGCCTGACAACGTTGAAGCGCATTTTCAATCATGCCGATGCGATGGGCCTGAACGTTAAAAACCCCGTCAGGCATGTGCCATACTTCAAGGAAACTGGCAGGATTCGCGCCTTGACCCTTGAGGAAGTAGATAAATACTTAGCTGCAGCGAAGGGTGACCTCAGGGATTTTGCCATTCTCGCCACTGAGACAGGCGGCAGGCCGTACGAGCTAATGGCCCTTCATAAGGATGATGTCCACTTGGCAGAGGGTTATGTGGGTCTGCCTGGCACCAAGAACGTGAGAGCCAGGCGAGACGTGCCGTTAACGGGTGATGCGAAAGAAGTACTCGAAAGGCGCATTGCTACATCGCCTAATGGTTACATCTTTCCGGTACGCAGACCGAAGACGAAGCACAAGGAAGTGCAGCACATTGCGAGCGTCAAGAAAGCGCATGAGCGAATTATCGCAGCCCACTTCGCGGATGACCCGTTCACGCCGTACACATTCCGGCACACCTACGGCACAAGGCATTCACAAGCCGGGACGGAGTTGCCGGTGCTGGCAGAACTCATGGGCCACGCCGACATTCAGACGACCATGATTTATGTTCATGCGGCGCGGAAGCAGAAGATTGAAGCCACGGCGAAGCTGCAGGCCTACGTCGAGGCAGCACGGAAAGCCAAGCAGCTGCAGGAGAAGAAAGAGGCGGAGAGTTGGAAGCCGCCGGAGGACGAGTGGGGAAATCCGATCTATGAGAGTGAAGGCGAGTCCCCACAAAATCCCCCACAAGAGGCAGAAATCGAGAAGCTGCCATTTTGAGCAAGTCATGTATTTTCAATAATATGCGCCTGTAGCTCAGATGGATAGAGCGGTTGCCTCCGGAGCAACAGGTCGCAGGTTCGAATCCTGCCAGGCGTACCATTCCCCAGTTTTGCCGCTCCAAGTATGAGATTCCAGGACGCTAGTTTTCGAGAAGTCGACTACGCAGCCTAGTGACCGCCACATCAGAGGAGGAGCCGCAAGGCACTGGGATTGTTCCCGAGTCGGCGACCATGCGTCCAGAATCGACGAATTCGCTGCGGGCCGAAACCTCCCAAATCCCCGGTTCAGGACAACGATCGGCCCAGCGGACCAGTCAAAGCTTATCTTCCGAGTAGCCGACCATCTGGACACAATTGCTCGAGGCGGCGGATGGTCGTTCCGAACGTGGTGCTATTCAGGGAAATCGCGCCTCATGATTCCGCACCAACCTGTCGCCCACTGTCCTGGTCGTCTCAAAACCCCGCGAGCGCAACGTCGGGACCGTTGGACGTGGGAAAGCGTAACAGGGCGGCCACTCGCTGAGGATACTCAAGACGGTATCCACCGGGTTTCCGCTCGCAGCAGCAACCGAAACCATAAGTCTTGACAAAATATCACATTAGAAATAATCTAAATCCTTGATGGACGCTGAGGCGATTAAACGGTCCTTGGAAGGCAGCGGGTTGCGGTGCACTCCGCAGCGCTACGCCGTGATGGCTTTCTTGATGGAACACAAGAGGCATCCTACAGCTGCGGAAATCTTTGAAGCCGTGAATCGCGTGGATCCGCGCTCTTCCAGGGCCACGACTTATAACAACCTGCGGGACTTGGTGCAGGCGGGTTTGGTGCGTGAGGTGGCCGTCGAGGGCCGCGCCGCGCGATTCGATGCAAAAGGCATGCGGCATCACCACTTTATCTGCGACCGCTGCGGCAATGTTGAGGACATGGAGTGGTGCGACGTGCCCAAGCCTGCCTCGGGCTCCCTCGGTAAGCGGATTCTTCGCGAATGTGAACTCATTTTCCGCGGGCTCTGCGCGAAGTGCGCTCCGCGGCACACTCCCCGTTCAGTGTCGTAGGCGTGTGGATACAGGTTTCATGGCACGCGCCGGCAAGCGCGGCCGGCGGCGATTGCACGAATTGAAAATCAAGGAGGATGCATACATGGATAATAAAGTCACTACCACAGCGGGGGCGCCTGTTCCCGCTCATCAGGAGCAAACCTTGTCAACCGAGAGCAAGTGCCCGGTAACGGGCGGTGCTCACAGACACACGGCGGCCGGAGCCGCGACGATTGCGGACTGGTGGCCGAATCAACTGAACCTGAAGATCCTGCACCAGCACTCGCCCTTGTCCAATCCCATGGACAAGAAGTTCAATTATGCCGAAGGATTCGAGAGCCTCGACCTGAATGCCGTGATCAAGGACCTCCATGCCTTGATGACGACGTCGCAGGACTGGTGGCCGGCAGACTATGGCCACTATGGGCCGTTTATGATTCGTATGGCGTGGCACAGCGCAGGTACGTACCGCATTGCCGACGGCCGCGGCGGGGCTGGCTCCGGCTCACAGCGATTTGCGCCCCTCAATAGCTGGCCGGACAATGTGAACCTCGATAAGGCGCGCCGGCTGCTCTGGCCGATCAAGCAGAAGTATGGCCGTAAAATCTCCTGGGGCGACCTCATGATTCTCGCCGGTAACGTCGCATTGGAGTCGATGGGGTTCAAAACCTTCGGTTTCGGCGGCGGACGCGAGGACGTCTGGGAGCCCGAAGAGGACATTTACTGGGGGCCGGAGGGCGAGTGGCTGGCGGACAAACGCTACAAAGGCGATCGTGAGCTCGAGAATCCTCTCGGCGCTGTGCAGATGGGCCTGATTTACGTGAATCCGGAAGGGCCCAATGGCAAGCCGGATCCCGTCGCTGCGGCCCGGGATATCCGCGAGACGTTCGGCCGCATGGCGATGAATGACTATGAGACCGTTGCGCTCATTGCCGGCGGGCACACGTTCGGCAAAGCCCACGGCGCTGCCGATCCGAAAAAGTATGTCGGCCCCGAACCCGAGGCCGCCCCCATCGAGGAGCAAGGCCTCGGCTGGAACAACACCTATGGCAGCGGCAGCGGCGACGATACGATTGGCAGCGGGCTCGAGGGTGCATGGAGCAACAAACCCGTGCAGTGGAGCAACAGCTACCTGGAAAACCTGTTCGGCTATGAGTGGGAGCTCGGGAAGAGCCCAGCCGGTGCGTACCAGTGGTTTCCCAAGAACGGGGCTGGAGCGAGCGCCGTTCCTGATGCCCAGGATCCGTCGAAGCGGCACGCCCCGATCATGTTCACGACGGACCTCTCCCTGAGGGTGGACCCGATCTATGCGCCGATCGCGAAGCGCTTCCTCGAGAATCCGCAGGAGTTTGCAGACGCGTTCGCCAAGGCGTGGTTCAAGCTGACGCACCGCGACATGGGGCCTCTCTCGCGGTACCTTGGCCCGCTCGTTCCTAAGCAGCCCCAGTTGTGGCAAGACCCTGTTCCCGCCGTGGATCACAAACTCATCGGGAAGCAGGACATGGCTGCTCTGAAGGCCAAGATCCTCGCATCCGGGCTGTCGATTTCCGAATTGGTCGCGACGGCCTGGGCGTCGGCGGCGACGTTCCGCGGCTCCGACAAGCGCGGTGGGGCAAACGGGGCGCGCATTCGCCTGGCGCCGCAAAAGGATTGGGAAGTAAACCAGCCGGCCGCACTGGGGAAGGTCCTGAAGAAGCTGGAGGCGATTCAAAAGGATTTCAACAAATCGCAGTCCGGCGGGAAGAAGGTCTCACTTGCTGACCTGATCGTTCTGGGCGGCTGCGCAGCCGTCGAGGAAGCGGCGAAAAAGGCTGGGCACAACGTGAAGGTTCCCTTCTCGCCCGGGCGCACGGATGCATCGCAGAAGCAGACCGATGTGCACTCCTTCGCCGTACTGGAGCCGACGGCAGACGGGTTCCGCAACTACCTCCGGAATGGAGACCCGAGATCCGCGGAGGAGCGGCTGGTGGATCGGGCGCAATTGCTGACGCTGACGGCCCCCGAGATGACGGTTCTCGTCGGCGGCATGCGCGCCCTGAATGCCAACTTCGGGCAGTCCAAACACGGCGTCTTCACCAACCGGCCCGGGACGCTGACGAATGATTTCTTCGTCAACCTGCTCGACATGCATACGAAGTGGCAGGCCTCCTCGACATCCGAAGGCGTGTATGAGGGGCGCGACCGCGCGACCGGCGAACTCAAGTGGACCGGCACCCGTGTTGACCTTGTCTTCGGTTCGAACTCCCAGCTCCGGGCAATCGCGGAATTCTATGCCTGTGACGACTCGAAGGAGGCGTTTGTGAAGGACTTCGTGGCGGCGTGGAACAAGGTGATGAACCTTGATCGCTACGACCTTGCCTGAGCTCGGCGGAAAAGAGAGCTGTCAACTTGGTACTAACCCCCCGTTCCTGTTGTTTGGATCGGCAAAAACGGAGGTGGCGCTTTTCTGGGCTCGCGCGGGCCGGATCGCGAGCCCTCTGATTCTGCTAGGGTCTTAATCGCTGAAGTCACCGAGTAGCTTGGGAGCTTTCGGTCGAGTACTGGAACCGATAAGACCAGAAGCGTCCTTGGGTGCTGCTCCGCGGCGCTCGGCGTGAACACTTCGTTCCTTTCGGCGCTCGAAGAAGAAAGGACTCGCCAGACTCGGGATTTGCGAAAAGGAGTTTTGAAATGCAAAAGAACTGCAGGGAAACGCACGGCTGAAAGCACGGGTGGGCCGGCGTTTTGCGCGGCCCAGGAGAGCCAAGGGAGTGGCTCCGACGATGTCGGAGCCGCTCCCAAAATGGCGATGTTTGAGCGTGGAGCTGAAAGCTATGGCGTGGCTTTCTTCTCCTCCGTCGCGGGCTTGGCGGCAGGCACCATGGCCGGCTTGGGCTTCCAGAAATCCGGGTCGCTTTTGATCCACTCGTCGGGAACGTAGCTCATGCGTGGATTGAAGGCATACAAATTATGTTGGGATGATTCGACCGAGGCGCCGACAAGCTCACCGAGTTTTTTCATGCCGTCTTCGCCCATGGCCGCCACGAATTGCGGGTCGTCTTCCTTGAAGGCACGATCGATTTCGGCAAGCGTTTTGCGCGCCGTGAGCACAAGAAACGTGTCGCCATCGGTCCCATACACTCCTTGGTACATGCCCCAGTGAGCATCGGGCACGCCCTTCTCATAGGCAGCCTTGACCATCTTGACCAGCTCGTTCCATTCCCCAACGTGCCCCGGGCGCACATGGTAAGTGGAGATTTCCAGGTAGCGCATTTGCGAGAGGTCCAGCCTCGGCCGGAGGCTCTGTTCGTCACGAAAAACGAACACGCCTTGGTCCTCCGTATCCAGCAGTTCGCCATCGGCCATGGCGGCACGATCCAACGCGGCAGAGAGAGCAGTGTTCTTGTCGACTGCTGCGTTGTCTTCTTCCCAGGCTTCAAATGAAGCATACCGGGTCAGGAACAAGGCGCGGTTCTTGCCCGAGAGCGACGTCATGCCCAGGTAGCGCGTCGGCCACTTGGCACGGGTCATGGCCTGCACGAATGCGCTTTCCGTTTTCTCATGCACCATGCCAGATTTGCCGGGCTTGGTGTATTCACGCGTGATCTGCAACACTTTCGGTACGGACACGTCTCCCTGCGAGGTCTCCTGCGCCGCGGCGATGCAACTGCACGTGGCCACCAGAGACATTCCCAACAGGGAACGGCTGAGTTTGTTCATGGGTTCAACCCTCCTGATCAGAATATTCTTTTTTACTGTGGACGTTTCCAAGAATACACTTAGTCGCCGCGTAAAGCAAGTGTTTTCTCTTCGCAGACGATTGCTTTCGTCCCCTGTCTGGCATTGCCGATTGTCGATTGTCGATTGCTGATTGACAGGGGAGGAAGCTGCCACACCAGTTCTTCAATCGACCATCGGCAATCATCAATCGGCAATGCCTGCCCATTCCTCGCGCTCTTCGCCAAATTTGCTAAACTGGTATGTGGTGCTCAGCCTCCGATGTGATGTTTCTCCGCCGCACCACTGGTTGTCGGATACGCCAAATCCCGCGCCGAAACCCGGCGCCAGGGCTGTGGCTGGTGAGGCGCCGAAGCCGATATGATCCAACTTTCTTCGGTCGGAAAGCGTTTCGGCCCCAAGTTGCTGTTTGAAGGTCTCGATTGGCTCATCACGCCGCGCGATCGCGTGGGCCTGGTGGGCGCGAACGGCACGGGCAAGACCACCTTGCTCAAGGTGCTGGCGCGCCTCGAGCCGCTCGATTACGGCGAAATCACCTTCGCCAAGGGCATCACCTCCAGTTACCTGCCGCAAGACGGTCTGACACTTTCCGGACGCACCGTGCTTGCTGAGTGCATGTCCGTGTTCGGCGATCTGCTCGCGATGGAGCAGGAGATGGAGCGTCTCATGGGGAAGATCGCCGAACTGGACCCCGAAGGCGACGAGTACCAGCAGGTGAGCGAGCGCTTTCATGCCCTCGACACCGAGTTCCGGCACCGCGACGGCTATTCTCTCGAGGCACAAGCCGGGATGGTGCTGGCCGGTCTGGGATTCCCACAATCCGATTGGCACCGCCGCACGGAGGAATTCTCGGGTGGCTGGCAAATGCGGATTGCCTTGGCCAAGCTGTTGCTGGAAAAGCCCAACCTGCTGCTGCTCGACGAGCCCACCAATCACCTCGACCTCGAAGCCCGCAACTGGCTGGAAGAGTACCTGAACGATTATCCGCACGCTTACCTGCTGGTCTCGCACGACCGCTTTTTCCTCGACGTCACCGTCAATAAGATGGTCGAGATCTGGAACCAGCGCGTCCACTTTTACAGCGGCAATTACGAGAAGTACCTGGCGGAGAAGACCGCGCGGCGAACACAGATCGAAGCGGCTTACAAGATCCAGCAGGAGCGTATCCAGCAGCTCGAAGTGTTCATCAACCGCTTCCGCTACACGGCCACCAAGGCCAAGCAGGTGCAGAGCCGCATCAAGGAACTCGAGCGCATGCAGCGCATCGAGATCCCGCTCGAGGAGAAGGCCATCCACTTCAGCTTTCCCCAGCCCAAGCCCAGCGGCCGGACGGTGGCAGAGTTCAAGCAGGTGGCCAAGAGCTACGGCGCCAAGCGGGTGTTCCGCGAGGTGAGCTTCACCCTCCAGCGAGGCGAGCGCGTGGCCCTGGTGGGCGTGAACGGAGCGGGGAAATCAACCCTGCTCAAGCTGCTGGCCGGCATCGAGCCGCTGAGTGGGGGAGAGTACAAGCGGGGCCACCAGGTGGAGGTGGATTATTTCGCCCAGGACCAGTACAAGGCGCTGGATGCGGACGCGCGTCTGCTCGACGACCTGACGCGCGCCGCTCCCATGTCGCTCAGCACCCAGACGGAGCTGCGCAGTCTCCTGGGCTGCTTCCTGTTCAGCGCCGATGACGTCTTCAAACGCATCGGCGTGCTTTCGGGCGGCGAGCGCAATCGCTATGCGCTGGCGCGAATGCTGCTGCGCCCCTCCAATTTCCTGCTCCTCGATGAACCTACCAACCACCTCGACCTGCGCGCCAAGGACGTGCTGCTGGAAGCGCTGGCGAAGTACACCGGCACGGTGGTGTTCGTCTCCCACGACCGCTACTTCATCGACAAGCTGGCCACGCGGGTGTTCGAGATCGGCGGCGGCGAAGTGAACGCCTTCCCGGGCAACTACGAGGATTACTTGTGGCGTAAGCAGGGGAAAGAAATCGATCTCACCCTGCCAGGGCTGCCGGATCTCGTGGCAGAGCGTGCGCTTTCGCGCCAAGGACGCGACACCGGCCCGCTCCCAACAGCGCCGGCAACTCCTTCCGCCGCTAAAGCGAAGCGGCTAAATCCGATTCGCCTCGAGCAGATGAAGGACCGCTGCCGCGAGCTCGAAGAGCAAGTGGCGCGCCTGGAGGCCGAGATCGAGGGCTATGCCCAGGAACTGACGCATTTCAGGAGCGCGGCGGATTCCGTGCGGCTTGCCAGGTCGATCGAGCAGGGGCGCCAAGAGATCGCCCGCCTCATGCGCGAGTGGGAAGATACGGCGAAGGTGGTTGAGGAGCAGGAAAATGAAAGGATAAGTTCATGATAACTCCGCCGCATATCCTGATGATCATCAGATTGCCCGCCATCCCTAATGCCCAACTATTCTGGGCCTGGATTACCCTCTGCCTGGCGCTGGCTCTGCACGTCGTCGACGAAGCTGGCACCGGGTTCCTTTCGGTCTACAACCCAACCGTGATGGCTCTGCGCAAAAGCCGGCCTTGGCTGCCGTTGCCGGTCTTCACGTTCGGTGTTTGGCTTGCTGGTTTAGTGGTGGCAACTGTCCTGCTCTTATGCCTCTCCGTTTTTGTGTGGCACGGCGCTCGCTGGATGCGGCCCATCGGCTACGCCTTCGCCTTCGTCATGTTCGCAAACGGCTTGGGCCATATCGTGGGAACAATTCTGGGCCGCACCGTCGCGTCCATGCGTTTTCCCCGTCCGATGCCCGGATTTTATTCATCTCCTTTGCTGCTGTTGGCATCCCTCTACCTGCTCTGCGAGCTATGACACGCGCCGTAGGGGCATCCGCCGCGGCGGACGCTGTGCCCCTGCAAGACGCACACCGCACTCACGCTAACTTGCGAATTCGGGTCTAACCCCTTGTCTTTTCAACGACCTTCCCGCCTTCGACGGCTAAGTGCTTGTGTTTTCACAGAGATTCCCGCTTTACCTTGGCGTTTTCCACAGCGGTCCTTTGTTTTCAATAAGATTCCCGCATTGCTCGTTCAAAAAACAATTCTTTCCGAAGTGCTGCCCACAGTCAAAAGTTGAAGGTTGGCAGAATAGGTGCTGCCAAGAAATCATTTTCCCCGACTGCGGGGGATGTTCGTCGCCTGGATGGGCAGAGGCGCTGAGGTGGGGGTAGTTTTTGTGGCCGTTCCACACCGGAATCATACGCTAGTACGCTAGCTCACAATCTGGCATTTGTCAAGCATGAATTGTTGCGGGCTGTAATTCCTCGCTCTGGCGGGTGGCGGATACGTTGGTTTGTATGTGTGCGCCGCTAGAGGTCGCCGACCTAAATAGCGATCTCGGCGCCACCCGCGGATGTCCCGAGGCACCGTAACCTGGCGTTTGCTTGTGATACGAGCTTGCTTCTGCACGGCAAATCTCCACCTTAATTTAGCAGAATGCTCCTTAATTCCAGCAACACCAAGCGCAGAACTAAAGATTGGGTCTGTGCTACATGCGGCTAACTGCTCTTGTTTCCTTGCAGCGAAGGGTATATAAAGTTCGATTAAAGAGTCCGGCCCGTCTACGGGACAGAGAGGCGAAGCGAATGCTACCGCAGCCAGGAAAACAGTATGTAAATTGGTTTTATGAAGAGAACCAGAAAAGCAATCTCGACCTGAAGCCTAAGTATCAGCGGAATCCAATCTGGTCGCTTGGCCAACGCTGTTTTCTGATTGACAGCATCCTGTCGGACTGCCCGATAGGGCAAATCTACTTAAACGTTCTCTTCCAGGGATCTGGACGAAATCGCAGGACCGTCTACGAGGTGGTCGACGGCCAACAACGCCTTCGCGCGATCTTGGATTTTATGCGGGACTCGTATGCCCTGGCCAAATCAGCGGCAAAGGTGTATCCAGTTTCCCAGACCTATGAAAAAAAACTCATCGGAAAGCACTATTCGGAGCTTCCGGAGGAGTCCCAAGGGAAGATCTGGAGCTACCCGATAGCAGTGCAAGAGTTGCGCGGATATTCTGAGAGTCAAGTGCGCGATATGTTCCGCCGACTCAACCAGGTCGTGGAACGATTGTCGAAGCAGGAACTTAGGCACTCACAGTACTTTGGTCAGTTCGTGAAGCTTGTTGAAGAGCTTACGGCACACCCTTTCTGGAAGCGGGCCGAACTCTTTTCAAGGGAGGACTACCAGCGAATGCGGGACGTAGAGTTCGTGAGTGAGCTCTTCGTATTAGTTATCGACGGGATACAAGACGGGCAAAAGACGCTTGATGGCTTTTACGCCAAATATGACCTGGACTTTCCCAAGAAGTCAAAGTACAAATCCAGATTCCTAGCGGTCCTAGATTCCCTTGAGCCTCTGCTTCCAGTGATCAGCCAGACTAGGTTCAACAAGAGGGCTGATTTTTATGCCCTTTTCGCAGCCACTTCGCGACTGCTCCGAGCGCGCAAGCACCTCCCCAACCTCCGGAAAGCGGCTCCTAAGCTCAAGCAACTCTCCCGGGCGCTTGAAAAGGCCCCTGAGGAACTCGTGGGAAAGGATCGCACCTACTACAGCACGGTCATAGAGGGACCGAACAAGCTGACAAAAAGAAAGGCTCGAACGGAATTGATCTCGCAGTTGTTGCAGCAGTCTCTGGGGATCTAGGGGAACCATCCCCTGTGCGGATCTTCTCAATAGGGGGCGCTGCCCAAGGACTCTCGTATGCCAGGTCATTCTACGCCTAGGGATGTACTGCTGGAGTTCCAGACCTCCCTGCAGCACCTAGATGCGTACTACAATGAGCTCATCCTTGCCGTGCACGGGAAGAGGCGCCAGGCAATCCTCGAATCCATACTGGCCGAGCAATTCTGTCTGGCACTTGGCGTCCGGTGGGAGGGATTCATACATGACCTTTTCGTGGCTTACTTGCGACAAAACGCGGCCACCTTTCTGAGGTCCAAGGTTAGGGCGATTCGCCAGAGCATTGAAGATAAATTCGGATCAGCTTGCAGCCAGGCGGTTAAAGTGAACTTATCCTTCCCCCTCAGCACCGACGCTACCGAGAGCCTCCTGGACCCCAAGAGACGGAACGTTGAGGTTTCCTCCGCAGATGACTTGTCTAACAAGGCAAAGCTGTGGTCAGGCCCTGCTGCAAAGAAATTCGCTTTGGAACAGGACGACAGAGACCTTGTAGACCTCGTCATTGCCCTGCGGAACTACCTCGCGCACAAGAGTAGGTCAGCGCGGCGGGAGCTCTCGGTCAAAGTGGGCAGAATAGGACGTATCGGGCCCAACAGCGGCTTAGCCTGCCATCCACTTGGACCTGTGCCGGTCTACTTGAAACGTACCGCTGGAGGTAGAACGCGAACTAACCTCCTGTATACTCGGATTTTACAAGTTGCGAGCAAACTCGCATGACCTCGCCATGCGAGGCTGCTTTTAAGACTGCGGGGCGCGCTACCAGGGAGGTCGGGGCGAGGACGTAGCGCACGCTTCGTGGTTTTCAAAGTTTGCGCCCTTTCGCCTCCCGAATCTTCGAGAGTCGCAGACCTTAATACCGGCGATCTGCGCTACCTGAACAATTCCGGGAAGACCTTCTGATAAATGGCCATGCCCAGTGCGGCATTCATGCCCATCTCTTCCAGGGCATTGATTTCCTCATCGGTCGTGATGCCCCCTGCGGCCGTGATGGGTAACTGCGTAACGGACCGCAAGCTTCTAAACCACGCCAGATTCGTCCCCTGGAGCTTACCTTCCGCGTCGATGTAAGTGCAGAGGAACTCCGAGCAGTAAGGCTCGAGCTGCGCCAGCGCCTGCGCCGAAGCGAGCGGCAAGATTTCCCGCCAGCCCCGAATAGCCACGCGGTCACCCAGGCAGTCAACCGCAATCATAAGCTTCTCGCGCGGGACGGCGGCTAGGAGAGTCCGGAGGAACGCGGGGTTGATACCGCAGGAGGTAAATGCGCTGCTGCCCACAATTACCTTGTACGCGCCGGCCTGCACCATCTGGACTGCTCTTTCCACCGTGCGAATCCCTCCCCCGACGCGGCAGGGCTTTCGCTGGCAGAGTTCACCGATAATATCGCTGTGGTCTCCTCGACCCAACGCCCCATCAAGGTCGACGACCTGAATTTGGGGATAGGCAGCAAATCTCTCGAGCACCGCAAGCGGGGCCGGAACCGACTTGGTTGCTGCTGTCGGGCTATTGAGTTCCCTCTTCTTATGATTTGATCCTGCTGTTACAATCGCTGGGTGTCCGTTCGTGCGCGCGCCAGGGAAGGAGCGCCGGCGGGCGAAGCCCAATCATGACGAGGAGTGTGCCGTGAGTGATCAGGCGGAAGACTTTGCCGCGATGTTCGAGGCTTCGATCCAGGCCAAGCGCCTCGATCAAGGCGAACTCGTTGAGGGCAGGATCGTCGCCATCGGCCCGGAGGTGGCGTTAGTCGACGTTGGTCGCAAGGGTGAGGCAGTAATGGATATCGCCGAACTGAAGAACGCCGACGGCGAGATCGAGGTCGCGCTGGGCGATCGCGTTCAGGCGATGGTGGTATCGACGTCAGGTGGGCTGACGCTCTCCCGAAGGCTGGCGGGAGCGGCCGCGAGCGATGGGCAGTTCGAAGTCGCCTTTCAAAGCGGCCTGCCGGTGGAAGGGAAGGTCGAACGGGAGGTAAAGGGCGGCTACGAGGTGCGCATCGGCCGGCGCCGCGCGTTCTGCCCGATTTCCCAGATCGACGTCCGCGGCCGAGACACGTCGGCGCACGTGGGGCATGTCTACCAATTCCGGATCATCGAGTATAAGGAAGGCGGCTCGAACATCGTCGTCGCCCGTCGCCCGCTCCTCGAGGACGAGCAGCGGGCGAACGCCGCCAAGGTCCGCGACAAGATCGTCCCCGGTGCAGTCATGACCGGCCGCGTCACCTCCGTCCGCGAGTTCGGCGCGTTCGTCGATCTCGGCGCAGGTGTCCAGGGGCTGCTCCACGTGTCCGAGCTGGCGTGGTCCCGCGTGTCGGACCCTGCGGAGATCGTCAAAGCGGGCGAGGAGATCACGGTCAAGGTCCTGCGCGTGGACGAGGAAAAGCAGAAGATCTCGCTCGGGTTGAAGCAGCTCTCTGCCGACCCATGGTCGAGAGTGCCCGAGATGTACGAAGTAGGCCAGCTGCGGCCTGGCCGCGTCACGCGCGTCGCGGAGTTCGGCGCGTTCGTGGAGCTCGAGCCGGGCATCGAGGCACTGGCCCATGCTTCCACGTTCGCGCCGACCGGACGACCGGGAGGCTGGTCGGATCAGGTCGCTCCAGGGATGACGGGCACATTCGAGATTCTAGCCATCGACCTCGGGCAGAAACGGATCGGCGTGGCACTCGTTCAGGAAGGGTGGGCGCGGGCCGAGGGGGCTACGGCAGTTCGGCTTGGCATCGTTCCGGGCGCGCGCCTGACGGGAAAGGTCGAGCGACACGAGAAATTCGGCGTGTTCGTCTTCCTAGCCCCCGGGCGTACCGGTGTCATCCCATTGAGCGAAACCGGCATCACGAAGGAAGGCGATGTCCAGCGAGCCTTTCCGGTCGGGGCGGACGTCGAGGTCATCGTGCTGGAAGTCGATCCGTCAGGCCGGCGCATTCGCCTGAGCGCGAAGGCAGTCATGGAAGCGCGCGAGGCCGAGGAAGTGCGCGAGTGGGCGGAGCGCAATGCTCCTCCCGCCGAGGGCTTCGGGATACTCGCCGACAAACTGCGCTCGGCGCTCAAGTCGCAAGAGAAGTGACACTCTCACGGTCCCGCCTCTTGGTGCTTCCGCCATCCAGTGTTGGTGCGCTGGCCTTGGAAGGCGTATATTCTCAATCCTCGCCAAAATGGCCGAGTCGAATAATGCTATTGTGACCACGATCCGGTTCTCACTGGACGTGTCGTCGGCCACTCGGAAGTTGGCCCACGCCATCGCATATTACCCCTGCCTTTTCGTCTTGTGTTTATGAACGCCCAGATTGCGATTCGATTCAAACTGACGAAAATCTGTAGAGTCTGATGTAGAGTTCTTACCGCGTCCCCGCCGATGAGGCCTTCAATGCCGGTTCCCATAGCCTGATGAAAACGGCTCCCTATAAGCCGGTGCTGACAGCAACCATGTCGTTCAAGTAGTGCCTCAGGTGACGGGCCACGCCGGAAGCGGGTAGGGCGGACCACCGCTTTTGTAGTCCGCGTCTTTTCGGCCCCGTGGTCGAGCGATCAAATTCCTACGCGCGGGTCGGAGGGCATTCTCACCCGGTCGACGATCAAACCGTCCGTCGGCTGACGGATTCGCCGGCGCTCATGCCGGCGTATTCGTTGTAACTTGATCCCGCAGGGCGGGACCAGCCTTCGGGGCGGCTGACCAAAACCGCCCTCACCGGGTTTAGGTGAATGTACTCGACCTTTTCGTTGTACTCCTTGGCGCAGCGCAGGGCGCGGTCAAAGAACCTGAGTTGCCACAGTTCGCCCTCGACGCCCCGGCGCTGGTTGACCGCGTGCTCAGTAGGGGCGAGGCGGCGCCTCGCCCCGACTCGCTTGAAGGCTCGCGCCAACAGGGCGAAATCAGGCTCGGTGAATTTCGCTCGCCGCCTGAGCAGGCGCACGACGATAAAGAAATATCGATGGGAAAGAAAAGGACGCCGGAGCCCCGTACCAGATGGTACTGGGCCGAGTTTCGATCCGTCGGCTGACGGACGATAGAATACGGCACGGTGGCGATAAGGTAAAGACGCGGACCGCAAAATCGGCGGTCCGCGCTCCCTGCTCTTTGTCAGAAGGGGAATCGAGAGCGTCGATGCACCCGAAGGGGCTTTAGCCACTCCATTGCGACCGGGCTCGGACGAATGTAGTGTGCACCTTGCTGGATCGTATCCCGTTACGCTGCACGTTACGATCGGAACTCAAGACCGTTCCAACTAAGTCCGGGAGATAGGCCAATAGCAAAGCGCCTCACATCAAAGCACAATTGTCCGGAGGGTTCGAATAGACCAAAGTCGAGTACCACCATGCTTTTGTTCCAGTTCAGCTAAAATGCCTATGCCGAAAAAGGCGCGTGATGGTAAACTTCTCGGCGGAAATGGAGCTGCATCGATGAAGTTAACGAGGTCTTTCAGTGCTGTCGTCCTTGCGACCGCAGCGTTGTCCTCAATCGCCATCGCTCAGCCGCCGCGAATGGGTGGCCCTGCTGGCCCCAGGGTGGTCTCACCGGAGGTATCGCAGGACGGGACCGTTACGTTCCGGATCTTCGCGCCGAAAGCCGAAAAAGTGCAACTCCTGGATGACGACATCGGAGTCATGTTGTCAGGCGCGGGCCCTGGCCCACTCGCTGGCTCGTCAGTCCCCGCCGTACCGCCGGGGACGAAAATGCCGCAGGGCGGTCTCGTATTCACCAAGAACGCAGACGGCGTGTGGGAAGCAAGCTTCGGCCCGCTGCCGCCAGGCGCCTTTCGCTATGCGTTCCTGGTCGATGGTGTGCGCGTGCTCGATCCGGTCAATACGCACACTTCGGAATCAAACACCATGGTGTGGAGCATGTTCTCCGTTTCGGGTTCGCCACTTATGGACACTCGGGACGTACCCCACGGGGCGGTTGCTTCAGTCTTCTACTACTCCCAGGTTCTCAAGACCACCCGGCGGATGCGCATCTACACGCCACCGGGATATGAAGCCAGCACCGGGAAGTATCCGGTGTTCTATCTGCTGCACGGCGCCAATGATACCGACGACGCCTGGACATCTGTTGGCCGCGCCGGGTTTATCCTCGACAACCTCCTCGCCGACGGGAAGATCAAGCCAATGATCGTCGTGATGCCAGCCGGTCACCAGCCCGGCCAGCCCGGAATCCCGGTCATGGGAGCGGCGCCGCCGGCACCCGGCGCTCCTCCGGCCGTGAATCCATTCACTGCTGAATTCATCACCGACATCATGCCTTACGTCGAAAGAAACTACCGGACGATCAACGACCGACAGCATCGCGCCATTGCGGGCCTCTCAATGGGCGGCTTCCAATCCCTCGATATCGCCTTCCTCCATCTTGATAAGTTCTCGGCCATCGGAGTGTTCAGCTCCAGCGCGGTACTGGGCAGGGGACGCCGCGGTCCGGCACCCGCCCCGGATACGCAGCCCTCGGCAGCGCCGGCCCCAACCCCCCAAGAAGAATGGGAAACCGCGCATCATTCCGACCTCGACAACGCCTCGCTCAAGAAAGGATTGAAGCTTATCTGGGTGAGCACTGGCGTCGACGACGGGCTGATGGCGAGCACCAAGACCACCGTCGAAATCCTTAAGAGGCACGGGTTCGAGCCGGTGTTCATTGAAAGCCCAGGGGCACATAGTTGGTTCAACTGGAGGAATTATCTGATCGAGTTTGCGCCGCAACTGTTCTAATTTCCACTTTCGTGACTGACGAAGCCGTTCGACGGCCCTCACACGGAGTGGGCTCGGATGAATTCAAATCGTATCCGCCATTCACGGAAGAGGTGGAGAATGAAGAATTGTGACGCTGGATTGCCCCGAGCGTGGATGATGGGTTGCTTAAATACAAAGTCACCGAGAGCGAATTCTAAAGGTTTTGTGGGAAAGTAAATGCAGGGAGGGAAGCATGAAACGCAGAGATTTCTTGACCAAAGGCACGTTCGCCGCTGGATTAGCGAGTTCTCCCGGATTGCTCAAGCCGCTCCTGGCGAGCGAAACCGGTTCCACCGAGTCAACCGAGACTTCTCAACAGACAGCGAAGGCGCCTGAGGAGATCCGTTCTCCCGAGTATCTTCGCCGCTCTAAGGACGACAAATTTCTTCCAAAGATGCCGGATTTCGCCGCATCGCACCTGTCGCCCGACGTGAAGATCTCGCCGATGCCGCTCGAAGAACGGCTCCGGCGCGGCATTGTCCCGCGGCGGGGCTTCTGCAGCAAGATTCCCGGCACGACGGTCAGCGAGGGGCTCACCTCCGGCAATGGACACATGAATATCGAGGTGACGTGCGATCCGTACTCGGAGCAGATCCTTTTCCACCACGAAAGCCTTCTCATGCCGTGGAAGAGGCCCTTTGAGGCTCCCAAGGTTGCGGACATATTTCCGCAAGTGCGGCAAATGATAATGGACGGGAAATACCAGGAAGCTATTGAATTCGCGTTCAAGGAAATGGAGAAGGGGCCCATCAAGCTGAATACATGGCCGCACCCCACAGTCCCGGCATTCATGATGCGTCTCGATTTTCCGAAAACCGCGTCGGTCAAGGATTATCTGCGCACTGTCGATTTCGAGAGCAGTGAGGTGAAGGTGCATTGGAATGATGAGCGTGGCGACTGGGTTCGTCAGACCTTCACCTCCCGGCCCGATGATGTCGTGGTCCAATTACTTACCGCCCCGAGTGGGCAACGGGTGAATGCCCGAATCGCAATAGAGAAATACGCGGGGGGAATGCGCCCCCGGGGAGAAATGTTCGGCGGGGGGAATAGCGGGCAAAGCGACATTCAGCATGACTTCAACGAAGAGCGGCTCATTTACAAGTGCCGTTTGGATCCCTCCGTGGATAACAGCGGCTTCGCCGGGGTGGTCCGCGTGGTTCCGAGCGGCGGCTCGGCCCGGATGGATGGAGACACTCTGGCCGTCGAGAATGCGTCGTCCGTGATGCTTCTCACTCGCATCGAATGGTTCGCCGACTACAGCGAGGACAAGGTCGAAGCTCTGCGGCAGGCTGTCGAACAGTTGAGTCCGGACTACGACGCGATCCTCGAACGACACCGCAAAGTCCAGTCGGAAGCTTTCAACCGCGTCACCGTGGACTTCGGCGGAGCCTCTCAATATGGATTGTCTACGGAGGAACTTCTGGCCGATCAGAGGTCGCGGCGGGACTACTCGCCTGCGTTGCTTGAGAAGATCTTCGAAATGGGACGCCATTGGTTCATCCTCACCAGCGGCAAATATCCCAGCATGGTGGCAGAGACGAACGCCAACATTAACCTGCAGATTGCTCCCGGTCCGCAGGGTGATTTGCGGGAAGGCATGGATGCCTACTTCAATTGGATGGAGAGCTTGGCCCCGGACTTCCGGGTTAACGCAAAGAACATTTTCGGGATGCGCGGCACTCATTATTCCCTCTGGCCGGACAAAGGAGTCGGTGTCGTGTTCCATTACTCCTACGCCGCTTCGAGCGGAGAGATCTGGCCTCATCCCTATTGGCTTTCCGCCGGAGGCTGGTGTTGCCGCCCGTTCTGGGATCACTATCTGGTAACCGGGGATCTGGAATTCCTCCGCGACCGCGTGGTGCCGGCATTGAAAGAGTTGGCGCTGTTTTACGAGGATTTCCTGACGGTCACCGACAAAGATGGGAACTACATCTTTGTCCCATCCTTTTCGCCGGAGAACAATCCCGCGAACACGAGCCCTTCGGCCATGTTGGTGATCAATGCCTCCATGGACATTGCGGTTTGCCGCGAAGTGCTGACCCACCTGATCGAGGCTTGCGAACTTCTGGGTACCGACGCTGACAGCATAGCGAAATGGAAGGCCATGCTGGCCAAGATGCCGCCGTACTTGATGGAACCGGACGGTACCTTGAAGGAATGGGCATGGCCCACGCTGAAAGAGCGTTACAGCCATCGCCACATCTCGCATCTGTACGGAGCCTGGCCAGGCGACGAGATCGATCCCGACCGCACGCCGCAACTGGCTCTAGCCGCGATGTTAGCCGACAGGAAGCGCGTGCCGGAGAGGCTGGCTGCTCATGGCCGTTGCCATCGCGCGCTGGTTGGGGCTCGGCTCAAAGACTGCTACATGGTGGACACCGAACTGCGGCAACTGATTGAGCAAGGCTACGTGGCCGCGACCCTCCGGTGTTCTCACGACCCCTGGGCCTTTCCCATGCCGGATGCACAAGGCGGAATTCCCACCATCATGATGGAGATGCTTCTCTACTCGCGTCCCGGCGTGATCGAAGTGCTTCCCGCTCTTCCGGAGACGCTCGTCAAGGGTTCGATCAACGGAATGCTGGCCAGGACCTTTGCACGAATCGACAAATTGGCGTGGAACATGGAGACCAGAGCCGTAGAGTTGACGCTGACCTCCTTCAAAAAGCAGGACGTCGCCTTGATCGCCCGCTACGGCATCGAAGACATCACCGCGTCCGCAGGCGTGCTGGCTGCGCCGCTCAAACCGGACACAGCCAACTGCGACCTGCACCTGCCCGATGCAAAGCCGGTGACCATCCATCTCAAGCTGGGCTCTCACAAGCCGAATGAGTGGGTCGATCATGTGGCTTCGGCCTGATGCAAACTGCATCGCCGCGCCCTGGCTCAGCTTTCGGCCGCCGATCCGGTGCCCTGGACCAGCACCCGGCCCGAGAATGGGGCGACGCGCTGCCCATCGGGAATGCCAGATTGGGTGGGATGGTGTTTGGCGGCATCGCAAAAGAGCGTATCCAACTGAACGAAGATACGATTTGGAACGGCAAGGCGCGGGACCACATCAATCCTGAGGCGCTCAAGGCCTTGCCGGAGGTCCGCCGTTTGCTCTTCGAGGGGAAACCCCGTGTGGCGGCGCGAGAGCCAGCGTCAATAGGCTAGATACGTTAGCTATTGTCGAGCGGGCGAGTCGCTGAGTGTGCCAAAATGCCACACTCATACGCTCCCCCGCATCCTCTCAATATTCTTCTAACCCATTGAAAACGCATGGGAATAGGATGTCGCGGGCACAGAATAACTTCAAAAAATGGGACGCGTGCGACAAATGCAAATCCCGCACACCTAAGAAACCGATCTGCGCTACCGGCCGCTTCTGAACAATTCGGGGAAAACCTTCTGATAAATGGCCATGCCCAGTGCGGCATTCATGCCCATCTCTTCCAGCGCGTTTATTTCCTCATCGGTCGTGATGCCCCCTGCGGCGGTGATGGGTAACTGCGTAACGGACCGCAAGCTTCTAAACCACGCCAGATTGGTCCCCTGGAGTTGACCTTCCGCGTCAATGTAAGTGCAGAGGAACTCCGAACAGTAAGGCTCGAGCTGCGCCAGCGCCTGCGCCGAAGTGAGCGGCAAGGTTTCCCGCCAGCCTCGAATGGCCACGCAGTCGCCCAGGCAGTCAACCGCAATCATGAGCTTTTCGCGCGGGACGGCGGAAAGGAGAGTTCGGAGGAACGCGGCGTTGATCCCGCAGGGCGTAAACGCGCTGCTGCCCACAATTACCTTGTACGCGCCGGCCTGCACCGTCTGGACTGCTTTTTCCACCGTGCGAATCCCTCCCCCGACGCGGCAGGGCTTTCGCTGGCAGAGTTCACCGATAATATCGCTGTGGTCTCCTCGACCCAACGCTCCATCAAGGTCGATGACCTGAATTTGGGGATAGGCGGCAAATTTCTCGAGCACCGCCAACGGGTCCGGCAACTCCAGGAACTTCTCCCGCCCCTGGACGAGTTGAACCACCTTTCCCGCCATTAGGTCAATGCAGGGAATGATCATTGTGAGAACCAGTCGACAGTCGACAGTCGAAAGACAAAGGTCAAATGGCAAATGGCAAAAGTGAAACAGCCCTACCCGGGTTTGGACTCTCGCCTTTCGACCTTTGCTTTTGACCTTCGACTCTTGGTCTTTGCCATTTGACCTTTATACAAACGCACCGGCACGCCTTGCGACTGCAAGTACTCCTTGAGGCTGCGCAACGTGTGCGTCTCGAAATGGAAAATAGAGGCAGCTAAGGCCGCATCCGCATGGCCTTTCAAGAAGACTTCGGCAAAATGTTCGGGCCCCCCGGCGCCGCCCGAAGCGATAACAGGGATATGGAGGGCGTCGGCAATGGCCTTCGTCAGTTCACAATCGAAGCCTGCCTGCGTGCCGTCCGCATCCATGGAAGTCAGAAGGATTTCCCCGGCGCCGCGCGATTCAACTTCTCGGGCCCACTCGGCGGCGTCCAGTTCGGTTGGCTTGGTGCCGCCGTAAGTCAATACTCTCCAGTGTGGAGCGGCCCTAGCCCCACCCTCCAGGGGCGCATCCTCCTGGCCTCCCGTCGCCACTCGCCGGCGCGCATCGATAGCTACAACGAGTGCTTGCCGCCCAAAATGCTCCGCAATCTGGCTCAACACTTCGGGAGATTCGACCGCAGCCGTATTCACTGCCACCTTATCGGCCCCGGCGGAGAGCAATCGTTGCGCATCCTCTAGGGTCCTCACGCCCCCGCCCACCGTCAGCGGGATGAAGAGCCTGCGCGCCACCCGGTGTACGGTATCCATCAGCGTAGCGCGTCCCTCCCGGGAAGCCGATATGTCCAGCATGACCAGTTCGTCCGCGCCCTCGCGGTTATACGCCTCGGCTAGTTCACCTGGGTCTCCGGCATCTCGAAGATTCACAAACTTGATGCCTTTGACCACTCGGCCATTCTCACAGTCGAGACATGGAATAATACGTTTCGCAAACATAGGAAGTTGTCAGTGGTCAGTTTTCAGTGGTCAGTTGTTCTTTTCTGCAACGGACTACGGACCACGGACAGGCACCTCACAAGCTCAAGAAATTTCCCAACACTCGAAGCCCCACTTCGCCAGACTTTTCCGGGTGAAACTGCACCGCCCAGATGTTCTTCATCTCCACGCCCGCTGCGAAAGTCTGCCCATAGTGAGTTACTGCCGAGCTTTCTTTGGTGGCCGGCCCGTAGTAAGAGTGGCAGTAGTAAACGAAACTGCCGTCCTCCACCCCTCGAAAGAGGGCGCTGCGGCTGCGAATCTCCAATTGGCTCCAGCCCACATGTGGAACTTTGAAGACTCCTTCGAATCGGGTCACGTGGCCGGGGAGCAATGCGAGCCCGGGAACCTCCGGCGCTTCGTCACTGGCTTCGTAGAGCGCTTGGAGGCCCAAGCAGATCCCCAGGAACGGCGTGCCACCGGCCAGCGAATCGCCCAGAGGTTTCAGCAGCCGGCGCTCCTCGAGGCCTCTCATCATCGCGCCGAAGTGACCTTGACCGGGGAAAATGATCTTTTCCGCGGAGCGGAGCGACTCCGGCCTGTCTATCACCTCGGCCGAGTGTCCGAGGTGCTCAACGGCCTTCCGCACCGAGCCAACATTGCCGGCGCCATAGTTGAGTAAGGCGATCACAGCAGTCCTTTGGTGCTGGGGAGTTGGGCCTTGAGGCGAGTGTCGCGCGAACAGGCATAGCGCAAAGCACGCGCCCAGGCTTTGAACAACGCCTCGACGGCATGGTGGCTGGAACGCCCATAGGCCAGTTTCAGGTGCACGTTGGCCCGTGCGCTGCTCGCAAATCCGTGGAAGAAGTCTTCCAACAGTTCTGTCTGCAGGTCGCCGACGCACTTTGCCTTGATCGGCGCGTGGAGCACCAAGTAGGGCCGCCCACTCAAGTCGATGGCGGCGATAGCCAGGGTTTCATCCATGGGCATCAGGAAGTAACCCGCCCGATTAATGCCTTTCTTGGCCCCCATTGCTTGCTGGAACGCCTGCCCTAAGACAATGCCAATATCCTCGACCGTATGGTGCTGGTCAACATCCAGATCGCCGCGCGCCTCAACTTCCAGATCGAATCCGCCATGCCGGGCAAACAGCTCCAGCATGTGATCGAGAAAGCGAATGCCGGTGGAAACCTTGTAGCGACCGCGCCCGTCCAGGTTCAACCGGATGCAAACGTCGGTCTCTGCGGTCTTGCGGTGAATGCTCGCCCTGCGCGCCCTCATGCGAACCATCCTGTTTGGGAATAGGTGACGAAGTTGCGCCAGGCATTTGTCGCGTTTCTGGTCTCGATCAAATGCTCCTGCCTTTCGAGTTCTTCGAGCAAGCGGCGCGTCTGCGCATGGGAACCGATGGTGAACCGCAAGTAACCCTTGAGATGCGGATCGTAGCTCCAGTCGCGCACTAAAATCCCCTCGGCGCGGAGGCGCTGGGCGATTTCCGGCGCGCGCTCCCCGACACGAGTCAGGATGAAATTGGCAGAACTCCGCACATAAGGAATCCCCCGAGACTCGAGCCAGCGATAGACGTGGTCGCGGTTGGCGCGAACTTCCGCCACGTATTTCCTTACATGCCTTTCATGCTGGATAGCAATCAACGCTGCCAGCAGGGCCAGCGAATTTACCTGGAAAGGGTTTTGAACCCGGTGCATCAGTTCCACAAGTTCAGGGTTGCCGAAGATAAAACCCATGCGTAACGCCGCCAGTCCAAACGCCTTCGAAAAGGTCCTGGTCACGAGAAGGTTTTCATACTTTCTGATCCAGGGCAGAACCGTCTCACCGGAATAGTCGAAATACGCTTCGTCGACTAACACCAGGACGCGCGGCGCTGCCTCCAGAAGAGTGCGCAGATCGGGCTTGGAAATCTGCGTCCCGGTGGGATTATTGGGGTTGGCCAGAGGTACCCAGCGGGTTTTCTTGTGGATCGCCGTCACGATGCTTTCCACGGGAAGTCGGAAGTGCTCGTCGTAGCGAATCCGCTCGATGTCGCCACCCGCCACGTTGTGAAAGAATTCATAAACCGGGAAGGTTGGAGCAGGCGCCAGGAGCACATCGCCGGGATCAACAAAGGCGTCGCATATCGCCTTGATCGCGTCGTCGGTGCCGTTGGTCAGGAGCATCTCTTCTGGCTTGACTCCGAAATAGCGCGCCAGGGTCTTGCGGCTCTCCCCGTACTCCGGGTAGCGCGTGAGCATTTCCGGCGTTAGAGCACGACGCAAGGCGCGGACAACTTCCGGGGCACACCCTACCGTGTTCTCGTTGAAGTCCAGGCGCAGTTTCCCCGCTCGCCCTTCCATGGGGGGGCGGTATTTCTTCAGTCGCTCCACTGCCTTGCGGGGTCGAATCATCGATCCTGGAACCTCACTTCCACCGACTGTGCGTGCGCCTTCAGGCCTTCCATGCGCGCCAGGGTCACAATCGACGGCCGAAGGCGCGAAAGGCCCTTGCGGGTGATTTGCTGAACCGAGATGCACTTCACAAAATCCGTCGCGCTCAAGCCGCCACGCAAGCGCGCCACCCCACTGGTGGGCAGAATGTGATTCGTGCCGGATGCATAATCCCCTGCTGCCACGGGACTGTAACCGCCCAGGAAGATCGAACCGGCAGACTGGATTCGACCGAGCAAACCCTCAGCATCCTCGAGCAGCGTGAGATGCTCGGGGGCCAGGCGGTTGACGAGCTCGGCAGCCTCCGCCAAACGCCGAGTGAGGATAATGCACCCTTGCCCGGCCAGCGATTTCTGAGCGACCGGCAGGCAAAGCTGGGCGACGATTTGGGCAGCACAAGCTTGGACGCGCAGAGCCAGTTTGCGCGATGGCGTGATGAGAATTGCCACCGCGTCCGGATCGTGCTCAGCCTGAGCTACGAGGTCGGCCGCGATCCACTCGGGATTACCCTCGGCGCCCACCACCACCAGTTCCGATGGCCCGGCGACGAAATCAATCCCACACTCGCCGGCAACCAGTTTCTTGGCAGCGGCCACGTAGCGGTTTCCGGGGCCTACGATCTTCTCCACGCGCGGCACGCTTTCCGTCCCATAGGCAAACGCGGCGACAGCCTGCGCTCCCCCGAGCCTGTAGATTCCGGACACCCCCAGCATATGAGCGGCAACGAGAACAGCGGGAGCGGGCCTGGGCGAGGTGACCAGGACCTCCCGCACTCCCGCAACTTGTGCGGGGATGACGCTCATGAGGACGGTTGAGGGCAAAGGGTAACGCCCGCCCGGAACATAGCACACTACCCGTTCAAGAGGGCGAAGCACTTGGCTTACTTTCACACCCGGAAGGGCCTCAAACTGCCAGGCCCGCGGGAGTTGGCGGCGCGCCGCAGCGCGGATGTTGTTCGCCGCCACCACTAAGGCATCGACGAAACTCTGCGGGAGGTTTGTGTACGCGCGTTTGATCTCATCGGGCGTAACGGTCATGCCCACTTTCCTCAGGTCGACACCGTCGAACTGCCGTGAATAGCGAACCAGCGCTCGGTCGCCCTGGCGGCGGACATTAGCGAGAATACGCCGAGCAACCACCTCGGCGCTGCTCAGGCTTGTAGCATGAGCCCTCAGCAGACGGCTGACGGCTTCCTTATCGTCGCTGCGAATGATTTCAAGCATAGGGAATGACAACGCAGACGCCGAATGGAAAGCGCCGCAGGCGCTCTGGAGTGCGGCAGCTTGCTGCCGCTTTCCTCCCGCGAGCTTGCTCGCGCCTCACCTGTCCAAGTTGCGCGCTCCGGGGGTCGGCCAGCAAGCTGGCCTGGAAGAAAGCGGCAGCAAGCTGCCGCACTCCAGAGCGCTTACAGTACGATCTTGTTCAATGGATACTCGACAATGCCTTGGGCATGGGCGGCTTTGAGGCGCGGAATGATCTCGCGCACCGTTTTCTCCTCGATGACCGTGTTCACAGCCACCCACTCGGGATCACTGAGTTGTGAAATGGTCGGCCGCTTCAGAGCCGGCAGAACCGCCAGCACCTTTTCAAGGTCCGCTCGCAGAACGTTCAACATCAAGCCCACTTTGCCAGCGGCCTCAATGGCGCCTTTGAGAAGCATAACGAGCGTTTCGATCTTCCGACGCTTCCAAGAATCATCCCAGGCGACGAGATTAGCGATGAACTTGGTGTTGGATTCCAACACCGTCTCCAAGATGCGCAGGCCGTTGGCCCGCAGAGAGGAACCGGTCTCAGTGACCTCCACGATGGCATCGGCCAGTACCGGAGGCTTGACCTCCGTAGCGCCCCAGGAGAATTCCACTTTGGCCTTGACTCCGTTTTCGGCAAGGTAACGCCTGGTCACGCCCACGAGTTCCGTGGCAATGACCTTCCCTTCCAGGTCCTTGACACTCTGGAAAGGGGATTTCTCCGGCACCGCCAGCACCCAACGGACTGTTCCGAAGGTCTGCTTGGCGTAAATCAGGTCCGCGATTTCCACCACCTTGGCTTCGTTCTCGAGAATCCAATCCCTGCCGGTGAGCCCGGCGTCCAGAATTCCATCCTCCACGTAGCGCGCCATTTCCTGAGCGCGGATCAGCATGCACTCAATCTCATCGTCGTCAATGGCTGGAAAGTAGGAGCGCGGATTGACGGTGATTTCGTAGCCCGCGCGGCGGAAGAGCTGGAGGGAGGCTTCTTGCAGGCTTCCCTTGGGAAGACCCAGTTTCAACTGGTTCATGTTTGGCTCTCCGGGTTTTCCTCGCCATACACTTCAGTGGGATCAAACTCCCGTTGCAGAAAGATTTCCTCGCCGGCGGCGGTCAGTTTGCGGAAGAAACAAGACTTGTAACCCATGTGGCAACATCCCGGACCTTTGAGGTCCGCCTGGACAAGCAAAGCGTCGCGGTCGCAATCCACCCGGATTTCACGAACCCATAAGTGGTAACCGGATGTTTCGCCCTTGGTCCAGAGTTTCTGCCGGCTGCGGCTGAAGAAGGTCACGTAACCGGACTTCAGAGTTTTCTCAATAGCTTCCGTGTTCATGTAGCCCAGCATCAGGACCTTGCCACTGTGCCTGTCCTGAATAATCACCGGAATCAACCCCTCTTGAAAATTGAGATCCATTAATTAGTGCCCCCCGTCAGCCAAAAATAAAAGGCCCGCTGAGCTTCCTAGCCAGCGGGCCATCTTTTCACCAGTTCTTTATAACTTATAGATTCGCCCACTGACACTTCACCTTGAAAGCCGGATGGAAATGAGGGTGTGCCAATGTGCGCAACATGAAAACTCAGGTTACATCCGGCCACGAAGTCTGTCAACGTGAATTCAGTGTCTGCATTGTGGGGACCACGGCCGGGCACCATGCCGCGAGGGTGCCCACTTGGCGCCCACAGGAACCGTATGCTTTCCGCTCGATCTATGCGGCGCACTTCACCGCCGCACGGCCCAGGAATTCCGCCGCATCGCCCAGTTCTTCTTCGATGCGCAGCAACTGGTTGTACTTGGCAATGCGGTCGCTACGGCTGGCGGATCCGGTCTTGATCTGGCCCGTGCCGAGGCCAACCACGAAATCAGCAATGAAAGCGTCCTCAGTTTCGCCCGAGCGGTGCGAGACCACCGAAGTATAGCCGTGGCGCCGGGCCAGCTCAATCGTCCGCACGGTTTCTGTAACCGTGCCGATCTGGTTCAGCTTGATCAGGATGGAATTCGCCGCTCCCAATTCGATGCCGCGCTGCAGCCGCTCAGAGTTGGTGACGAAGATGTCGTCGCCCACAATTTGCACCTTATCGCCGAGGGCCTGGGTCAGTGCTACCCAACCATCCCAATCATCCTGGGCCAGGCCGTCCTCAATGCTGATGATAGGATACTGTCGCACCCAGTCTTCATACAGCTTGATCATTTCGTCGGAGGATTTCTTCGACTTGTCGGATTTGAAGAAGACGTACTTGCCGTCCTGGTACATCTCGCTCGAGGCAGGGTCGAGCGCCAGGCAGATGTCATGGCCGGCCGAATACCCCGTCTGTTCGATGGCCTCCAGCAGGAGTTCCACGGCCTCCTCATTGGACTTCAGACTGGGTGCGAAGCCGCCTTCGTCGCCCACGGAGGTGTTGTAGCCGCGTTCTTTCAAGACCTTTTTCAACGTATGGAAGGTCTCAGCGCCCATGCGCAAGGCATGCGCGAAGCTCTCGGCGCCCACAGGCATAATCATGAACTCCTGGAAATCGACGGTGTTATCCGCATGCACCCCGCCGTTCAACACATTCATCTGCGGCACCGGAAGTATGCGGGCCTGGAGTCCGCCGAGATAACGATAGAGCGGCATACGCGCTGATTGCGCCGCTGCGCGGCACACGGCCATCGACACAGCGAGAATAGCGTTCGCACCCAGCTCTGCCTTATTCGGCGTGCCATCAAGGCGGATCATGCGCCCATCAATTCCCGCCTGATCATTGGCCTCATGTCCTCCCAGCTCCCGCGCCAGTACCGTATTGACATTCTCGACGGCCCGCAACACGCCTTTGCCCTGAAAGCGCCGCTTGTCGCCGTCGCGTAATTCCACCGCCTCGTGCTCGCCGGTGGATGCCCCCGAAGGCACGGCCGCTCGTCCAAATGAACCGTCGCGAAGATATACTTCCGCCTCCACGGTTGGATTGCCACGCGAATCGAGTATTTCTCTTCCCTGAATCAGATCGATGTTTGCCATAGATTAGTCCTCAGAATGAATTTGAAATCTGCGATTGTACCACGCTTCTGCTCACTCCCCACTGCCTACTGCCCGCCTACGGTCTTCGAACATCCGCTCTTCAGGAACGACTACTACAATTCCGCCCTCGCTGACGTGATATTTCTTCCGGTCTTCCTCGGGGTCGAATCCAATTTCCGTGCGCTCCGGAAGATGCACGGCCCGGTCGATGATGGCGCGGCGGATGCGCGAGTAGCGACCGATGGTGACGTGAGAGAAAAGGATGGAGTTATCCACTTCGCTGTAACTGTTGACGCGGACGTCATGGGAAAGAATCGAGTTGGTAACCCGGCCCCCGGAGACGATGCAACCCATCGAAACCATCGAGTCGATGGCGATCCCCATGCGGTGGCCCTCCTCCGCGAACACGAACTTGGCCGGCGGGTACTGTTGCTGGTAAGTACGGATGGGCCAGTCGGAGTCGTA
>Ga0326728_10001470_pt1 | contig 82900 bp, 60 predicted proteins | sample MB3enrmetagenome_FD_207602 | JGI IMG/M metagenome (GOLD analysis project Ga0326728, IMG submission 207602) | Lab enriched peat soil microbial communities from McLean, Ithaca, NY, United States - MB31MN | ecosystem: Environmental > Terrestrial > Soil > Wetlands > Peat | place: USA: New York...
ATTCCCGCGTCCGCCGCAAACACGGGCGGCTTCCTTCAAGTCGCTGTATCGAAAGCGCGCCGGGCGACGTGTCTGCTGTTCCGGAACATGCTCGACCCGGCGCGCTTCCGATACAGCACTAAGACTTGTGAGTAGTCACGCAAAAACAGGTACAAGGGGATAACCACATGAAAGCAGTTGTCCACTACAACTACGGTTCACCAGAGGTTCTTAAATTTGAAGAAATTGAAAAGCCGGCCGCTGGGGACAAGGAAGTTTTGATAAAAGTTCGCGCGGCTTCCGTCAACCCACTTGACCGCTTCTTCATGACCGGCATGCCCATCGTTCGCACCCTGCCCGGGCTGCGCAAACCCAAGGTCACACGGCTGGGCGTTGATGTGGCCGGCCAGGTTGAAGCGGTGGGCAAGAACGTAACTCGGTTCAAACCAGGCGACGAGGTGTTCGGTGTGTGCCGTGGGGCCTTTGCCGAGTATGTGCGCGCCCCTGAAGATAAACTGGCGCTGAAGCCAGCCAACATATCGTTCGAGGACGCGGCAGCCGTACCCGTGGCGGCCATCACCGCCCTTCAAGGTCTTCGTGACCAGGGACGGATCCAGCCAGGCCATAAGGTTCTGGTGGATGGCGCGTCGGGTGGTGTGGGTACGTTTGCCGTCCAGATCGCTAAATCGTTCGGAACTGAAGTCACTGCCGTGTGCAGCACGAGGAATGTGGACAGGGCGCGCTCGCTGGGCGCAGATCATGTCATTGATTACACTCGAGAAGATTTCACGCAGAGCGGGCAGCGTTACGATCTGATCCTGGCTGCGAACGCCTTTCATTCGATTTTCGCTTACAGGCGTGCGCTGAGACAGGACGGAGTTTATGTCATCGCCGGAGGTGGCTGGGTTCAAATCCTCCAAGCCATGTTACTGGCGCCAATCCTGTCACGGATGGGGAGCAAGAAGATGCGTTTCTTCATTGCGAAGATAAACACCAAGGATTTGGTTCTTCTGAAAGATCTTCTGGAAGCCGGAAAAGTTGTGCCCGTGATAGATAGACGTTACCCGTTAACCGAAGTGGCTGAAGCTATCCGTTATCTTGAAGAAGGACATGCGCAAGGGAAGGTCGTAATAACCGTTGAACACAGCGCGGCGTAGCCGCATCCCAAATTCCAGATTCCAAATTCCAGAAGCCGCACTGAGCGCTCCATGAGGCCTGCAATTCCGACAGCCCCGGCCTGAACCGCGGGGCTTTTCCAAATTACCCTCAATCGGGTCGGCGACGGCCTGCGGCGCTACTTCGGCTCCAGCACCAGCACGGACTCCACCTGTCCGGGTTGGAATGCCTGCGGTGAAGGATAAAAATAGAGCGGCAGATAGCGGCCCTCGGCCCAGGGTTTCATCTGGTCATCGTAATGAGGGCTGGCGGGATCTTCGCTCTGGCCGCCGGGGTACATGCCGAAGCTATGCCCGAGCGCGCTGAAATCCACCACCATGCGCCAGGAGGCGCCGCCCGTGACCTCGCCGCCGTTGGCGCCGGGCCCCAGCGTGAACTCGTCGCCGCGCACGGGGATGCCGCCGCGGTCGAGAGCGGGGTTCTGCGTCATCGAGTGCAGGCGCAGGACGTTGCTCGCGCCCCACTGCCACCGGCTCATGTCGGCTCCCCGGTCCTTCACAATCTGGGCGACGGCCGCGAGGAAGCTGCGCGCCATGATATCGTCGCGTGTTTCCCTTTGTTTCGCGCGCACATCGTCGAACCATTTTGACTCCGGGTTGGCGCGCGTCAGGAACTCGAGCACCTCGAGCTCGGGCTGGCGCTCGTTCGAGCCGGCGAAACCCCAGCCGCCGTCCCACCGCTCGACCCCGGCGGCATCGAAATGGTGCTGCCACACCTCCTGGCGGAAGCGCTCGAACCACACCGCCCAGATTCGCTCGGCAACGCTTTCCGGAGTGGCTTGGAAGTTCCAGCGGCGCAGCTCGTCGATGGCGCGGCGCACCTGGTCGTCGCCGAAGGGCCGCCGGTCGTAGGCGGCGACCAGAACGGGCACAAATGCCTCGGCAGCCGAATCGTGCGCGTCCATCTGGAAGGCCTCCATATCCTCCACCGTGATGTGGTCGTGCGTCGAAAGCAATTCGTGGATGCGGCGCGTGCGGTAGCTTGGGTCCCACATCCAGCCAAGGTAGAAGGGGTATCCCACGGGAGCGGGCCGGCCGTTGGCTGAGGCGAGGAAATGCTGGGTGGGGTTGAGCGCAAAGGGAAGCTGATCGTCGGGAATGTTTCCGGCCCAATCGTAGTCGCCGGACGAGCCGTCTACGGGCCAGCGTCCCAGGCCGCGCTTGCGGATGGGCAGCGCGCCGTGCGGAGCGATGGCAATGTTGCCGTCCACGTCGGCATAGATCACGTTGAGCGCGGGCACGGTGAGGTCCTTGAGCGCCGCTTGGTAATCGGCGAGACCGCGCGCGGTGTTGAGCCGCTGGAAGGCTACGACCTCAAACGTGGGCCCGAGTCCGGTCCACGCGAGAGCGAGCTTGGCGCCGTGCGCGGTAACCAGCGGCCCGTGGATGGTCGACTCGATTTCCAGGGGCACCGGCTTTCCGCCGCGCACCGGCACGTCTTCGTGAACGCGCCTCAGAGGGCGCCACGCGCCCTTGTAGAAATACTGGTGGGGATGCTGCGGGTCGGTCTTTTCGATGAAGTAATCGACGGCATCGGCCTGCATGTCGGTCAAGCCCCAGGCAATGCGATCGTTGTGGCCAATCACCGTGTAGGGGAAGCCCGCGAACGTGACTCCCGTAATGTTGAGGCCCGGCGCCACCAGATGCGCGGTGTACCAGATGGAGGGAAGCGAGAAGCCCAGGTGCGGGTCGCTCGCCAGGATCGGCTTGCCGGTGGCGGACTTGGTTCCGTCGATCACCCAGTTGTTGCTGCCCAGCGCGAACTCGCTGCCCAAGCGGCCGCTCACGAAGTGTCGATGGAGATCGAGGGCAGCCAGGTCAAAATCGGGCGGGAATTGTGGTGCGGGCGTCTCGACCGATATCGTGGGAGCGTCATGCGCAATGACCTGCGGCTCCGCCGCCTGCCTTGCGGAAAGGCTGCGCCTTTCCGAAGGGCGCGCTTCCTCAATAGTTTCCTCGCTGCAGCCTGGAAGGCTCAGCCTTCCAGGCTGCACGGCGGGGGTAGAGGGGTGCACCATTGGCCGGAAAGCCAGAGGCTTTCCGCAAGTCGGGGCGGCAGAGCCGCTGTTGCGAGCTGCTAATTTGGACAGCCCAGGGTTCACCGCTCCCCATCCCGGAATGGTGGGAACTTCATAGGGGCGGTCGAGGGGAAAGAGTTCGTTCACCGTCTCCAGACCCAGCTTTTCCACCAGCATGGCCATCCACACGTCGGTATCGGTGCCGGACTGGTCCCAGCCCATGTACTTCGGGAACGCCAGCGCGTCCACCGGAGTCCAGGGCGCCGGGGTGAAGCCGAGTTGCTGGAAGATCGCGGGCAGCTCTGAGCCGCTGAGCTTTTGCAGCTCGCCAAGGCGGGCGTTGACGCCGGCGCAGTAGGCCTCCATCTCGCTGCGGATGCGCCCGTCGAGACGATGGCTTTTCCACGCGGCTTCGGCGCTGCGCCGGATGCCGATCTGGCGGACGAAGATGTCGTCGTCCAGTGAGGCCTTGCCGAAGACTTCCGCCAGCGTGCCGGAAGCGCGGCGCCGGAACACCTCCATCTCGAACAGGCGATCGGTGGCGTGCAGATATCCGAGCGCGAAGTAGGCGTCTTCGGCTGAACCCGCATAGATGTGCGGGATGCCAAGAGTGTCGCGATAGACACCGACAGGGGCTTTGAGTCCCGCCAATGCCAGCGTCGCACGCGGCGCCTGGCCCACGGCAGGGAAGTCCTGGGCCCGCAGGGGGGGCATGGTGATGCCGGCCAACGCCAAGACGCACAGGGCGGCACCGGGCCTCAGGCGCCGCGGGAGTGATCGGGAAAACACGCTGAACCTGTTCATGAGAGAGTGCCTCCTGCGGTGCTGTACTATATCAGCAAGTGGAGCAATCTCACGGCGCAGACAATCTCGCAGGCTCCGCTGCCACACTGCAAGGCAGCAGACTTGACAAATTGTCTATAGTCGCCGTTTCCCTCTTGCTGTGATGATAATTAACCCTTTTATTTTCTGTAACATTCCCGGTTTAACGGGCTAAGTACCTGTGTTTTCAAAAACATTCCAGCTTCGTTGCCCAGCCTTCAACAGGGGTCCTTTGTTTTCAACAACATTCCCGCTTCGTTCCTTGAAAAAAACTCTTCTCGAACTTCCACTCGCCGTGGAAAGTGGGGGCGCGGAGGTGCGCGCTACAGGCTGCATTCCCCCCGATAAATATACGCTAGGATTGTAGCTCACTGGAGGGCGTCGGTCAAGCAGTAATTGTGGGGCAGTAATTGTGGAGACATTTCTAATTGGGCTTGACGTACGTGGGATTTCGGAAGTAGAGTTCCACGTCCTTTCAGTCCCGGAAGGAAGAATTGATGCTCTACAGGAAGGTGACGAAAACCGGTGACGAATTGTCGGTCCTGGGATTTGGCTGCATGCGTCTGGCACAGAAGAATGACCGGATCGACGAAGAGCGGGCGGCACGCCAGATCCGCTACGCCATCGATGACGGAGTGAACTACATCGATACGGCTTGGCCCTATCATGGAGGCGAAAGCGAGCCGTTTGTGGGCCGCGTCCTCGCCGGAGGTTATCGCGAGCGGGTGAAACTCGCCACAAAGCTCCCGGCGTGGCTGGTCCACAGTCGTGCGGCTATGGACCGCTTTCTCGACGCGCAGCTCAAGAAACTTGCGACATCGCGGATCGACTACTATCTGGTCCACTCGCTGAATGGAACCACTTGGGACCAAGTGGCGGCACTCGGCGTCGCGGAGTTTCTCGACCGGGCGCAGGCGGACGGACGAATCCTCAACGCTGGCTTCTCATTCCACGGACTCCTTGGGGATTTTAGACGCATCGTTGACGCCTATCCGTGGAAGTTCTGCCAGATTCAATATAACTACCTCGACGAGGAGAACCAGGCCGGTACCGAGGGGCTAAAGTACGCCGCTTCGAAGGGCCTCGGCGTGATCGTTATGGAGCCCTTGCGCGGTGGGGCGCTAGCTGCTTCTCCGCAACCTCCTGCCGTCGAAGCCCTTTGGCACGAAGCCGGAAGCCGCCGGACTCCCGCCGAGTGGGCCTTGCGGTGGGTTTGCAACCACCCGGAGGTCACCGTGGTCTTATCGGGGATGAACGATGAGGCGCAGGTGAAAGAGAACCTGAAGATCGCGGCGGACGCCCGCCCGGGTTCGCTCACCGATGCGGAAGTCAGTCTGATCGCCAGAGTGGCCAGGAAATACCGCGAAATCATGAAGGTCGGCTGCACGGGCTGCGGGTACTGCCAGCCATGCCCCTCAGGCGTCAATATCCCCGAATGCTTTGGGCTGTTCAATGCCTTTCACACGTTCGGTCAGAAGCAGCAGGCGGCATTCCTCTACGTATTGCGCATGGGAGGGCTATTGACGGGCCACCCCGGTTATGCATCGCAGTGCTCGCAGTGCGGGGATTGCGTCCAGAAATGCCCCCAAAACCTCGATGTTCCCAGTCTGCTGGAACAGGTTGTAAGCGAGTTCGAGGGCGCTGGACTGAAAGAGCGTGAAGCCGTGGCCCGAAGCCTCTTCTCCAGTTGAGCTTTGCGGCCGCTGGCTGGGTTGGATCGGGACCGCCGCTCAACCGCGTCTATGGCGCTCGGACCGGCTCGAATCCGGCCGGCATCCGGATGCCCAGGAGAGCGGCCGATTGAGGGTTGAAGACGCGTTTGCGGACCGCCACCATTTCCAGTTGCACCCCCGAGGAATCACCTTTTTCGAGAAGGCGTGCGGCCTGCGCCCCAACCTGCCGCCCCCAGGCGTGGAAATCCGCGCCATAGGCGGCCAGCGCGCCCCGCGCGACCAAGCCTGACTCGCTGGCGAAGATGGGCAGGCGCGCCTGGTCGCACACCTTCTTCAGCGCTTCGAACGAGGCAAAGACGGTATTGTCCGGCATGGCGAAAAACGCCTGAACTCCCTTTGAAACCAGGACCTGGGCCGCCATCACGGCGTCAGTCGAAGAACTCACCGGGGTGACTTCCAGGCTCAATCCCTGCTCGGCGCAGGCCTTTCGGATCACCTCCAGCGCCAGCACCGACTGTGGTTCGGCAGGGTTGTACACCAGGCCAACCGTGCGCGCCTGAGGGAGCAGTTGGCGGATGATCGCCGGGCCTTCTTTGAGGTAGTCAAGCGTCTCGTAGGCCCCCAGCAGGTTACTCTGAATAGCGCCTCCGGCGCCGGTCAGGCCCACGATGTCGGGCCGCGGCGATACCATCATCAGAATGGGGACATCCTTGGTCCGCTGGGCCGCCACAATGGTGGAAAGGGTGGGGCAAGTGGCGATGAGCCTGGGCCGCCGCGAAATCAGGTCCTGGCAGGCCTGGATCAACGTCGGCTGGTCCCCCTGGGCGCAGCGGTAAACGACTTCGATCGTTCCTTTCTTCTCGCTGTAACCGTGTTCGTCCAGAGCCTCGAAGAACCCCTGCCGGGCTTTGGCCAGGGTATCGTCCTCCACGAAATCGAGAAACCCTACGACCGGAGTTCCCGGCCTGTGAGCGCCGCCGCACCCGGCCAGCATGCACGCTGCCAGCAGCGCCGCCCGACCCCCATTCAACCGCCTCGGAATGCGGAGCATAGGTTTCAAACAACCTCCCGCTTGGGGATCATCGCACCAAACCGGAGGCGGCGGCAAGCGCCTGCATGAGCATTTCCAGACACATCTCAATACCAAGAGGTTGGCAGAGCGAAGTATAATTGGGGCGATGGGCAATTCTACTTCACCCCTTGGGGCAGACCATTCCCCGTTGCGCCCGGAACCACGGGTCGGCGGGCAGGATGCCCGCGCTCCGGACCCCTACCTCCGCATTCAGTCGGTGACGATTTTCGTCCGCGATCTGGATCGAAGCCTGGGATTTTACGTGGATCAACTCGGATTCAGTCTGGCCTTTGATGCCCGATCCCAGTCCGTCCGCCGCTGGGTTGCGGTTGCCCCTCCCCATGGCTTGGCGACTCTGACCCTGTGTGAGCCCGAGCCCAACTCACCGGAGTCTAAGCTCATTGGACGCTCCACCCAGGTTGCCTTTGTCACTGACGATGTGGTTGCCAAGTTCCGCGAATGGCGCAGGCGCGGGGTGCGCTTTCAGTACACGCCGCGCCTGAAACGCCTCCGGCATCAGGTTCAGGCGGCTGGTCCGTCTTCCACCGACCCTGCGGCGCCAGGCGCAGAGCCGGCCCCGATTTGGGGTGGAGTGTTCGCGCGCTTCAAAGATCTGGACGGGAATTCCTTTTCGCTCGTGAGCTTCGACGAGTTGAGCCGGGAACTGGAAGCGCAACGCCGCGCCAGAGCCGAGAAGTTGGAAGCCGAACGTCGCGCCGCCCAGGAAATGGAAATAGCAAAACAGGTGCAAGCCAGGCTTTTTCCCCAGACGCTCCCACCCCTGCGTACGCTCGATTACGCAGGTATTTGCATTCCGGCCCGCGCGGTCGGTGGCGATTACTACGATTTCCTGGATCTCGGTCAAGAACGCCTTGGGCTGGTGATTGGAGACGTGGCAGGGAAGGGAATCGCTGCCGCCCTTTTAATGGCCAACCTGCAAGCCAATCTGCGCAGCCAGTGTGCCATCGCTTCGGACCAGCCGCAGCGCTTTTTACGTTCGGCCAATCAGCTTTTCTACGAGAATACGACTGAGAGCTCTTACGCCACCCTCTTCTTTGCCGAATACGGGGACGCCGCGCGCCGCTTGCGTTACGCGAATTGCGGGCACCTCTCTGCTCTTCTCATTCGCAACAACGGCGCCCTCGAGCGGCTTCATTCCACGTGCACCGTCCTGGGACTGTTCAAAGAGTGGGATTGCTCTGTGGCGGAATGCCAGCTCTGCGCGGGAGACACGCTCGCCCTTTACACTGACGGCATAACCGAATCGTTCAGTGAGACAGGGGAGGAATTCGGCGAACAGCGTCTGATCGGAGCGTTACAAAGCCACGCTGAGCTGCCTGCCCAGGCCCTGATCGAGGTGATTGTTCAGGCTGTCCGGCGCTTCAGCCCCCACGAACAGCACGACGACATCACGCTCATAGTGGGTAAGTGCTCTCGCTAACATGTCTCCTGCTCCTCTCGTTCTCTTACGTCAGTTCGTCAGTCCTCCTGGTCATGATCTGCCTCACTTCGATGGGCATGCTCGTCGGGACCCCGCCGGGGCCAGGCCCCGCCGATAGCCGGGCGGCGATCTCATAGGCTCGTTCCGGGCTCTCCACGTCGACCATCCAATAACCCAGGAGAAACTCCTTTGCCTCCGGAAACACGCCGTCCGTGACGGGCACGCAGTCCTTACCGGCGCGCACCACCTTAGCCTGCTCCGGCGCAGCCAAGGGCTCGTTGGCCACTAACTCTCCGGAATCGCTCAACTCCTTATTGAGGCTCTTCAACCAGGCGAAGTGCGCCTGCACGTCGCTCTTGGACCACGCCCTATACGTGTCGACCCCCGCTTTCGTACCTGCCATCATCAAAATGTACTTCATATCTTCTCCTCCTTTTTCCTTTCCTCATTTTAGCCCTGGTTATTTGGGCTCTCATAGGGTAGTCGGAGCAGGCGGTGTGTTCTCGACATCCCGGACAATAAATCTTCCGGTGATCTGCTCCTCGCCTACACGGACGGGGTGATTGAAGCGGTAAACCCGGTCGGCGAGGAGTGGGGAGTCGAGGGTCTCCGAAGGGCTGTAGCCGAAAGCTATGCGCAATCCGCTGACGGCATTGTCCACGCGATCTTCACATCTATGGATGAGTTTTCGCGAGGATGCCAGAACGATGATGCCACGGTCGTGGTTCTGCGGGTGCATTGAGCCTCGGTTAGGTTGCGCCGCAAGGGGCGGGCCGTGCGGGCAAAGGGGGACTACAGGTGAGGCGAATCTCCCTTGCGAACACGAGTTTCAAGTCGGGCGGGGTCAAGGCGTCGCCTCGCTTTCGATAGTGCAAATCTACATCAAGCCTTATCCCCCAAGAATGTTCCGGGCTCTCAGGGTTACTTCGGATCACCTAGAGTATTTGTTTCCAGGTTCTACGAGAGTGGTAAACTATTAACCTGTATTCCTGCTCTTCAGCCCAGGTAGAGAGTTCAGAGGGATGCAATGAAGCAGGTTGTCATCGAAAACCCCGTCCTCAATTCTCCGTTTGAGGTCCCGCAGCGGCACTTCAAATTCGACGACGAGGGTATCACCAACGAGGTCGTCGAGTCCCGCCGTAGCAGCGCCTACTTCATTCCCATCGCAAGGCCGAAGATGAAGGGCAAGCAGCTTCGGTTTGAAACGGAATGGACTCAAGAGCGAATCAGGCCCAATGACGATATCAACAGGATTCGCGCCAAGGTAGACCAATGGCGGCAAGGGGAGCACGTCGGAATCACAAAAACCACGCGGATGCTGCTGGATTACTGGACCAATGAAGAGCGAGAAAAGAAGCTCTTCTTTTGCCAAATTGAGGCTGTTGAGACTGCAATCTATATTACGGAGGTGGCCAGCAAGTACGGCGACGCATGGATTGATAACACCTTGCGTCAAGCGAATGAAGACGCCAACCCTCTCCTATCTCGTATTGCTTTCAAGATGGCAACGGGCAGCGGCAAGACCGTTGTCATGGGAATGCTGATTGCATGGCAGGCGCTCAACAAGCTGGCGAATCCCCAGGATGGCCGGTTCTCCGACGCCTTCCTGATTGTCACCCCCGGCATCACGATCCGCGACCGCTTGCGTGTCCTTTTACCGAACGACCCAGAGAACTACTACCGCGAGCGGGATATTCTCCCCACCGAATTGATGCAAGAACTGGAGAAGTCGAAGATCGTCATCACCAACTTTCACGGTTTTTTGTTGCGAGAGCACACACAGGCGGCCAAACTCACCAAGCAGATCATCACCCAAGGTAAGCAGGAGGAAAGCCCCTTCAGGGAGACCCCGGACCAAATGGTCCGCCGCGTTTGCCGCGAGCTTGGCAACAAGAAGAATATAGTCGTGCTGAACGATGAAGCGCACCATTGCTATCGCCGCCGTACGGGTGCCTATGAGGAAGAGCAACTCAAAGGCGAGGAGCGCAAGGAAGCTGAGAAGCGCGAAGAGGCGGCCAGGGTGTGGATTTCAGGCCTGGAGGCTGTAAAGGCGAAAATCGGCATCAAGGTGGTCTACGATCTTTCGGCTACCCCGTTCTTTCTGCGCGGCTCCGGCTACGATGAGGGGAAACTCTTCCCATGGGTGGTTTCGGACTTCGCCCTGATTGACGCGATTGAAAGCGGCATCGTGAAGGTGCCGCGCGTTCCCGTGGCCGATGACGCGATGCGGCCCGACCAGCCCACTTACCGCGACCTCTGGCATCGCATTCGCGACAACCTGCCCAAGAAAGGGCGCGGCACGGAACCACTCAAGTCCGACCCGAAACTACCCAAGGAGCTTCAAGGGGCCTTGCACAGCCTCTATGGAAACTACGAAAAGTATTACCGCCGATGGGAGCAGGATAAGAAGGCGCAGGCCGAGGGACAGACGCCGCCTGTTTTCATCGTTGTCTGCAACAACACGAACGTTTCCAAGCTTGTCTACGACTACGTTGCGGGCTGGGAAAAACCTCTTCCCGACGGGAGCAAGGTCAAGGTGCAGGGCGAACTGGCTATCTTCTCCAACGTGGAAGATGGAGAGTGGCTGAGCCGCCCGAACACGGTCTTGATCGACAGCGAGCAACTGGAAAGCGGCGAAGCAATGAGCGCCGAATTCAAAAAGATTGCCGCCGTCGAGATCGAGGAATTCAAGGCTGACTATCGCTGCCGCTTCCCAGGCCGCGATGCCGAAGCGCTCACCGATGAGGACCTGCTCCGCGAAGTGATGAACACGGTCGGCAAGCCCGGCAAGCTGGGCGAGCACGTCAAGTGTGTTGTCAGCGTGTCTATGTTGACCGAGGGCTGGGACGCGAACACCGTGACGCACATTCTCGGGGTGCGGGCCTTTGGCACCCAGCTTCTTTGCGAACAGGTGGTGGGCCGAGGCTTGCGCCGCATGGGCTATGCCACCGAGCGGCAGACCGTCAAAGTGAACGGGAAGGAAGTGGAATTCGACGGCTATCCAACCCAATACGCCGAAGTATACGGAGTGCCGTTCTCATTCATCCCCGCCGCAGGGTCGGCCAAAGAGCCTAAGCCTGGCCCCGCGCCCAAGCGGGTGCGAGCCCTGGAAGAACGGGCGGCGTGTGAGATCACGTTTCCGCGTCTGGCGGGATACCGCTTCGACTTCACGGAAGAGAGACTTCGAGCGGTTTTCTCAGAGAAGTCGAAGTTGCCCCTCTCGACTGCCGACGTGCCGACGAAAACCGAAAACGCGCCCATTGTGGGAGAGGGCAGCATTCACACCCTCGATGACCTGAAAAAGCACCGTCCGCAGGAAGTGGCCTTCCGGCTGGCCAAGCTGGTGCTGGAGGAGAAGTTTCGCGATGACGCGGGTAATACCAAGGCGTGGCTTTTCCCTCAGCTCCTAGACATTGCCAAGCAATGGCTGGCGGAATGCCTCACCTGCAAGGACAACACTTTTCCGCAGATGCTACTTCTCCATGAACAGGCCTACAAAGCCGTCGAGCGCATTTATACCGCGATTGTGGCCTCGACTCATCAGGAGAAGATTTTGAAGCCCATCTTGCGGCCATACGATTCCGTTGGATCAACGCGCTACGTTGATTTTGATACTATCCGGCCCACTTATGAGACACGCCCCGACAAATGCCACATCAACCGCGTCGTCGGGGACACCGAATCGTGGGAGCAGAAGCTCGCCCAAACGCTTGAAGACATGGACGAGGTGATCTGCTACGCCAAGAATGACCACGTGGGGTTCACGATGCCCTACACATTCAACGGGCAGGAAGAGAACTACCGGCCAGATTTCATTGCGCGAATCAACGACGGACACGGGCTACAAGACCCGCTAAACCTCATTCTGGAGGTTACCGGCGCCCGAGACGAAAAGAAAGCCACGAAGGTTTCCACGGCGCAGGACCTGTGGGTTCCCGCCGTCAACAATCACGGTGGATTTGGTCGATGGGATTTCACGGAAATTGCCGATCCCTGGAACGCGAGGACGACGATTATACCTTTAGTTTCCCAATTGGCTTAGAGCGCCCGAACATTACACGCAAGATTCTTGAGGGATAGAATGAGCTACATACCAAGGTCTCTTTTTCGACTCATTGAGGATATCGATTCCCATAAGCTCTTATTGCCGCATATTCAGCGACCGTTCGTTTGGGAGCCAGAGCAAATGTCCCGCCTCTTCGATAGTCTCATGCGGGAATATCCAATTCAGACGTTTCTGTTCTGGCGGACGAGGGAGGAAATTAGAGCCAGGGCCTTCATGCCGGTGGTCGACCAGGATGCGGACCTCTCTCAGTTCTATGACCTGGCAAAATCCAAGCAGGGTGTTGAGAAGACCTTCGTACTTGATGGGCAACAGCGTCTTCAGACGCTCCACGCGATTTTCCGTGGCGGGACCCGTGACGGCGTCAGCGGAATCGCAGAGGCGTATTTCAAGGTCACCGACGGTGATGCTGACGCCGAAGCCGGTGACCAGCTACACACACTCGTGTTCAGTCGTACACCCCTCGATCTGCCGATGTTTCGAGTGCGGGACCTCTCAGAGCGCTACGCGAATGGGAATCCGTCTACCGTCGCAGACGAGCTAAACGATATCCTGGAAGGGCAGTCCCCCCAGGAAACGCAGGATGAACGAAGGCGCCGAGAGCGGCGGGTCAGAGCCAACATTCAGCAATTGCACTCAATTTTCAACCACGACAAGCATTTCTATGTGGATGAACTTGACGGTGTTGCAACCCCCGGCAGCTACCCCTACCGAAAGATTCTTCAGATATTTGTTCGAGTGAACTCCGGCGGGACAAAGCTCACGACGGGCGATTTGATGTTTGCGGCCATGAAGGAGGGATGGGATGACATCGAACAGCGGGTCGAGCAAACAGTCGACCTGCTTAATGGCGGGCGACTAAACATCGACAGCGATTTTGTCCTGAAATGTCTATTGTTATCCCAAGGGGAAGGAGCCGAAGTATTCCCTGAAAAGTTTTTCGGGCCTGCTGGAGAAGCTCTGCTCAAGCGAATCGAAGGTTCATGGGAATCCTCGGAGCAGGCCTTTCAACAGCTTCGCGATCTCATGGTTCACGAACTGCGGCTGGAATCTGACAGACTTGTGCGAAGCTACAATGCGCTCATTCCGATTTTCGACTTCCTGTTCCACAATCCCAAACCCGACGAGGTCACCCGGAAGCTGCTTGCAGCCTACTACAACAAGGCACAGCTATTTGGCTGGTATAGCAGACAGACGGACGCGGTGTTGAATGTTTTGCACGGGCTCGTCGGCAAGAGCAGTGGCGGCGTGTTTCCTCTTAAGGCTGTCAAGGACTATTTCCGCGGGCGGGGAATGCATGACCAACTTCAAGCCTGGCATCTCGAGGACAAGCGCCTGCGCCCAATAATCCTTAACATTGTTTACTGCGACCGGTGGGGTGATTCGCCGTTCGATGTCGCTTTCAAAGGTAATGAACCTCACGTGGATCACATCTATCCCCAATACATGCTTCGCTCTAAACTCGGATATGGAAGTTCGGAAATTAATGACATCGGAAATCTGCGGTTCGTAGGTGCTACAGACAATATCCGAAAAAGGGCAGAGCTTCCTGCGTCTTACTTCACAAGACTAAAAAACGCCGGAATTCCCATAGAGAGGCATCTACTCGTACCCCAATACGCCGCCAGACCAGAGTTGCTCGCGTTCGACAAGGATGTTTACGACGAATTCAGGCGATTGCGCAAGGCGGAGATTTGGCAGTCGGCAAAAACGATCGTGGACCCAGAGGGAGATGACAATCAATCATAGAGGACGGTATGCCGATCAAAGCAGGTACGAACAAGAAAACGGTCGAATCCGTTAAGCACAAGGACAAGCGGGCCAACATTCCCACGGAGGAGTTGCGGGACTTCGTTGCCGAGGATGAGAAGCATCCGAAGGTGATGCTCTATCCCCGCGACCCGTCGCTTGACCCGCAACTAGTCTGGAAAGGCAAAGACGAGCAGGACTCGAAAGACTTGGAAGTACCCGTCGTGCCGGTTTACATCCAGGAAAAGATTCACCCCCAAGCGCTCATTGAAGACTTTCGCCGGACCGCCAAGGAAGGCCAGCCTGCGCAGGTCGATCTGTTTTCAGATTTCAACGGCATCAAGTTTGAAGAGATGGTGGACTTCTACCACCACGAACAGAATTGGTCTAATCGGATGATCCTGGGCGATTCGCTTCTGGTTATGACTTCGCTTGCGGAAAAGGAGGGATTGAAGGGCAAGGTCCAGATGATCTATATCGACCCGCCCTACGGCATCAATTTTGGCTCGAACTGGCAGGTTTCAACCGTCAAGCGTGATGTGAAAGACGGCAAGACCCAGGACATGACCCGTCAACCCGAACAAATCCGCGCTTTCCGCGACACTTGGAAACTCGGCGTCCATTCCTATCTCGCCTACCTCCGCGACCGACTGGTGGTAGCTCGTGACCTCCTGACCGAGACCGGTAGCGTATTTGTGCAGATTGGCGATGAGAACGTGCATCTTGTGCGAAACGTGATGGATGAGGTTTTTGGAAGTGAGAATTTCGTGAGCAGCATTAGCCTTCGCAAAACAGGGGGCACCACCGGGGACCTTCTACCCGGAACGGTTGACTTCATTCACTGGTACGCGCGAGGGAAGTCACTATGCAAGTTTCGGCCGCTGTTTTTGGAACGCCCACTGGAAGAGGCATTCGACTCGGGATACCAGAATCTCGAAACACTAACGGGCGACCGGCGTCGGGCGACCTTAGACGACCTGCCCGGGATCAAGGGTGGTGACGGTTCCCGACTATGGCTGAACCAAATTTTGACAAGCCCACGAATCCGTGAGAGTCATTCAGGGTATTTCTCAATTGAGTTCGAGGGACAGAAATATCTTCCAACCTCTGGTGAATGGAAAACAAATCGTGAAGGGATTGAACGCCTGAAACATGCGCGCCGCATCAGCTCAAATGGAAAATCTCTGGGTTACGTGCGTTTTGCCGATGATTTTCCAGCGGTGATAGTTACAAATCTATGGGCAGACTTGTGGGGAGCCAGTAACCCGGTCTACGTTGTTCAGTCGGCTACGCGGATGATTGAACGTTGCCTGCTCATGACGACTGACCCCGGCGACTTGGTGCTCGACCCGACGTGTGGTAGCGGAACCACGCCTTACGTGGCGGAACAGTGGGGGCGGCGCTGGATCACGATTGACACCAGCCGCGTGGCGCTCGCGCTCGCCCGCACTCGCCTCATGACGGCCCGCTACGACTACTACTTGCTCACGGACTCACCAGAAGGAATCCACAAAGAAGCAGAGATCACGCGCAAAGCTCCCGCTGAGGAGATGCTCCGCACCACCCAGTACGACATCAAGAAGGGATTCGTTTTCAAGCGTGTTCCCCACATCATGCTGAAATCCATCGCCAGCAACGAAGAAATTGACGCGATTGAGGACAACTGGCAGAAGAGGTTGGATCCGCTCCGCGCCGACCTAGAAAAGGGGCTGAAGAAATCATTGCAGGAGTGGGAAATTCCGCGCGAGGCTGAGAACGCATGGCCGGAGAAGGTCAAGAAACTGCATTCGGAATGGTGGAAACTGCGGCGGGAGCGTCAGAAGGAAATCGACGACTCTATCGCCCGGCACGCAGACACGGAAATGCTCTACGACCAGCCCTACGAAGATTCGAAGCGCGTTCGGGTGGCTGGTCCCTTTACGGTCGAAAGTCTCTCGCCCCACCGTGCGCTATCCACGGACGACGGCCGGCCCGCGACAGAATCCGAAGCCCGCCGCGAACCCTCCGCCGGCCAGTTCGAGACCATGATTCTCGAAAACCTGAAAAAGGCGGGGGTTCAGAACACAATCAAAAACGAGCGCCTGAATTTTGACCGCCTGGAACCTTATCCCGGCACGTGGCTGCACGCTGCTGGAGAGTACACGGAAAAGGGCGGCAAAGTGCGCCGTGTGGCTGTCTCCATCGGCCCCGAGCACGGCACGGTGGGACCCGATCAGGTGAAGGAAGCTGCCAAGGAAGCCGTGCAGGGCATCGGGTTTGACACACTCATTGTTTGCGGATTCTACTTTGACCCGCACGTTTCGGAAGAGGCCAGGCGCTATGGGAAGCTGACGGTATTGACCGCCCGCATGAATTACGACCTCGCGATGGGCGACGAATTGTTGAAGAAGACCGGCGCGGGAAATCTCTTTGTGCTTTACGGAGAGCCGGACATCGACGTGAGCCCGGAAAAAGACGGGAAGCTCACGGTAAATATCAGGGGTGTGGACGTGTACGATCCGACGACCGGGCAAGTTCGCAGCCACTCGACGGACGACATCGCCGCATGGTTTATCGACACTGCGTACAACGGCGAAAGTTTCTTTGTCCGCCACGCCTATTTCACCGGCGCAGGCGACCCCTACGAAAAGTTGAAGCGTGCCCTGCGAGCTGAAATCGACGAGGCCGCATGGTCCGCCCTCTATTCCACCACTAGCCGCCCATTCGATGCCCCCAAGACCGGCAAGATCGCCGTCAAAGTCATCAACCATTATGGCGATGAGGTCCTGAAAGTGTACGCGGTGAAGTAGGGTCCCAGGCCCTGCACGCGGGTTAGGTAAAATGCCAACATCCGAGTCAGAACAGAACGCCTTTGAACAACTTCGACAGCTTATTGCGGACCGCGCACATTCCTACGAAACCGGCGTGCAGACTACCATATTAGGCAGGCGGCAGGAGGGTTGGGGGAACCTCCTGACAGAGTTCGACTTCATCTGCAACCACCGGCCTGTGCCCGACCCTGTCCTCTACCGCTACCCCGATCTGATTGTCGCTCGCCGGGTAGTCGAAACTCCCAGGCTCTCCGCGCTTCTACAAGCGCTTTTTCAAGAAGGGACGCTGGGGACCGGAACGAACCCGGAGCAGGTGCCTGCGTCGGTCCATCTTCAGTATCAACAATCAGTCCGATCCCGCTGGCAAGTGTGGTCACCATGGCCGGGCGATGTCGCTTGTTTCAGCCCTAATAGCAACCAACTCCGCGCGTTGTATCCCCAGGCATCTCTGCTCGCGATTGACGCTCCCTACTATCCGTCACCGGAGCATCTTCTTTCTGATCTCTTCGGTTTTCGACCGATCAACTGGAATGACTATTTGGTGGGCCAGGTTATACTTGTCGTGCCAGACTTTCGCGCCCGGATCTCAAGGCTTGAGATCGGCCGCGGGTATCTCCGTGCAGATGTTGATTGCGTCCTCTCGTCACCTTCAGAACTAGTCGCCAAGGCCTATGCCGAGACTTCCGCGGGCCCTCTGGCAAAAGAGACCATTGCCTTGGCCGAGCCATATGTCCAATTGGGCCTGGATGCCAATCCGACATTTGCGTCAGTTGCACTCTTATCCAAGTCTAGCGGGGAACTCCTGCACGAGAAGTCGTTTGACGAAAAACGGGCGTGGGTTGATGCGGAGGTGGTTATCAAGATTTCCGAGCAGGATGTTGAGCAGATGCTACTGCTCGGAGAGTGCGAAACGCTAGAGTTCCGCGAGAAGATCGAACCTGTGCGGCTGGCGAAAACAATTGTGGCGTTCGCCAACACTAGAGGTGGAACCATCATTGTTGGCGTAGACGATAATCACCGTGCTGTGGGGTGCAACACGAAGGACATGCCAGAAACCGTCACAAGCGTTCTCCGTCACCGTTGCGACCCCCTCCCTCGGTCAGCGCTGAAGTCGTGAATCACCAAGGCAGATCGCTTTTCTTGATTCGTGTAGCTGAATCAAAAGAGCAAGTCCACGTCGAAAAGGAGCACGGTCCTCTCATCAGAGCCAACGCCACCAATCGGACCCCCACCAGCCACGAGCTCGACCGCCTCTATCAACGAGGAAACGGCCCCTCGCCCATCCTCTTTAATCCAAGTTTCTAGCTCCACTTCCGTTATGGACCTTCCCCTGCGCCGTATCGGTTTGGCTGTCCCTCAGGCCTGGAACAATCCGAGCTGGTTCGATGCTGTGGCGGCACTCGATGGCCTGGGCGAGGCTTTACGCCTGGGTGCGCTTTCAAGAGAACACTAGGAACCACCAAGACACCAAGGCACCAAGAAAGCCCAAAGCAAGGGATTCAGCGAACTGCCCTACGCTCGCTTGGTGCCTTGGTGTCTTGGTGGTGAAAGGTTTTGAAGGGTCTGGATGGTTGGACGATCTTGCCCAGCACGACCGCGCGGCGCGCACCGGTGACGCTGGGAAGATTCCCCGGCAAGCCGTGCCGGGTGCGGTCCGCAAGGATCGCGAAGGCGATAGCCTCTTTGGCGTCCACCGGCAGGCCGTAGCGGTCGGAGAGTTCAACCGTCAAGTGCGGCAGCAATTCGGCCAGGCGCTTCATGAGCAACCGATTGTACGCGCCGCCGCCCGAGACGATCAGGCGGTCAATCTTTCTTCCAGGAAAAACAAAGCGGGCCAGTGCGCCGGCGATGGTGCGTGCGGTCAGCTCGAGGGAGGTTCGAAGCAAGTCTTCAAAGCGGGCACGCCGGCGTGGGAGAAAATAGCGGTCCACGAAGTCTTGGCCAAACTGTTCCCGCCCCGCACTTTTGGGCGGAGGTTGCGAGAAGAAAGGGTGGCACAACGCGTCGGCGAGGAGGGGTTCATTCACCCTTCCAAGCGCTGCCACGCGTCCGCCGGCGTCGTAATGCTCTCGATCCCCGGTGAAGTGTCGCACCAGAGCATCGCTCACCATGTTTCCGGGCCCGGTATCGAAGCCAACAATGTCGAGAGGTTTCGCCTTCGCCGGGATCACCGTAACATTGGCGATCCCGCCGATGTTTAAGGCCACGGTTCCTTTCCGCCGGTGACGGAGCAGGAGATAGTCCACCATAGGCACAAGCGGTGCCCCTTGGCCGCCAGCCGCCACGTCGGCGGTGCGGAAGTCCGCCACCACCGGCACGCCCGTTCGTTCAGCGATCACCGCGGGCTCGGCTATTTGGAGGGTGTTCGCGCCCACCGCTGCCATGGGACCTGGAATCAACTCCGCACTTCCCTGGTGATAAATGGTCTGACCGTGAGACCCGATGACGGAAACGCGCTGGGGCGAAACGTGTGCTCCATGACATACGTGCAGGGCAGCTTTGGCAAAGAGTTCACCGAGCAGAAAGTTAAGTTGGCTGACTTCTCCTGCTGTGATCCGGTCCCCGGTGGCAACCCGCATGATCCATTGCCTGACCTCGGGAGGGTAGGGAAGAGTGACGAACGCCAGCAAGTGCACGCGAGGTTGTTCCGCAGGGCCGGCCAAGCGCACCAAGGCTGCGTCGATTCCATCCATCGAGGTGCCGGACATCAGTCCCACGGCCAGGCGGGCGTCGCGTTTGGAGGTGTTAAGCATTGGTCAACTCGCACAACTGGAGAATGGAAAATCGAAAAGCGAAAATCGAAACTGGAAACTGGAAAATGGAAAATCGAAGCGGGTTGAGGCTGTCATCCTAAGTGAGGATCGAGTTTCCATTTTCTATTTTCCATTTTCCAGTTTCGATTTTCGAATTTCGATCTTTCCGCGGGTTGAGGCTGCCATCCTAAGTGAGGATCGAGTTTCCATTTTCCATTTTCTATTTTCGATTTTCGAATTTCGATCTTCCGCTGTCTGCAAAGCCGCTCGAGAAGTCTGTGAACTCGCTTGCGACCCGTTCCAGCGATCTTGGCGAGAGGTGTCCACGGGGCGGCTTCAGACCTTTCTTGGCAAGCTGAATGCGCTTCAGTGCTTGCTCGATTCGATCGCTTGGAAGTTTCCCGGAGTCTCGCGCGGCGTTCAATGCTCCGAGGGCCCGCTCCGCTGCTTCGGCTTTATCCAAGAGCAGCATGTCGCATCCCGCGCGCAGAGCGTCAACAGCCGCTTCCTCCAAAGTCATAGTTCCGCGAACGGCTTCCATTTCGAGGCCGCCGGCGATTGCCACACCGGCGTAGCCCAGCTTGACGCGGAGCAATCCCTCCACAACCTTGGGAGAAAGCCCGGCGGTTTGCAGGAGATCAAAGTCGTAAGCCTTGTAGGCGGCCGTGCTCACCAAAACCAGGGAGAGGCGGGGCAAGAGCGCCCGATAAGGGACCAGATCCTCGCGCCACAACTCGGCCATGGACTTGGACACGAGGGGCGGCTCAGTGTTGTTGGAGGATTGCGCGGTGGCCAGGCTGGGGAAGTGTTTTCCACAAGCACGCACCTCGTGAGGCTCGAGCCCCTCGAGGAACGCTGCCGCACACTTCGCCACCTCGAGGGGATTGGAGCTGAAGGCGCGCGTCTCCGAGGCTTCCCCAGCAGGTTCGGCAAACTCGCCTTCATTGCCTTGGAAATAGCCTGGGAGCAGATTGTAGGGCCGACGGTCGCATCGGTCCAGGCCGACGCAAGCCCCGGCCCTACGAGCGCTGCTCGGGTGCGGCGAGGCGAGGTCAAGTAAGGGGGCCAAATCGGTGTTGAAACCCAGGAGTTCGAAGGCAGCGCCCACCAGTTCGCCCAGGCGTCGCACAGCCGCAAGCCCCTTTCCTGCGACCGCGCGCGGCGAGGGCAGAGGAGGCAGGAAGTCGCGAAGCGGATCCATGGCCCCGCCTTCTTCCCTGAGGGCGAGGAAGGGAACCGCTGGGAGCGAGCATGCCACCTTGAACAGAAACTCGCGCACGGCTTCGGCCCCGGCGGTCAGTGGCGCGTCTATAACCACGCCGCCCGGGTGCAAACGGTGAAGGAAGTGCTGGAGCGAAGGATCCCAGCTCAGTTCATTCACTCGCAGGATTAATAGTTGGTCGAGATTGTCTTGCTGATTGTACATGGGCCTGGATTCCAACCAACCGGGTGAAAATCGCCGTTATGGGTCACCCCCGCGCAAGCGATGGTCCACGGCACATGCATGAGTGCCTGTGCCACCGCCTGTGCCACCGGGGTTAGTCACCCCCGCGCAGGCGGGGGTCCACGTCTGTCCGAAAGAAGCTGGATTCCCGCCTTCGCGGGAATGACGACATCCTCGCGGGAATGACGACATCCTCGCGGGAATGACGACATCTTCGCGAGAATGACGACATCGAGAGATTCACGACTGGATCTGCTTCTTCAGCTCCGCCAACAAGTTCAAGGCTTCGATCGGCTTCAGGTTATCGAGGTCGGCGCTTTCAATGGCCCTCACCACGTCGACATTCAAGGGAGTAAAAATCGTAAGCTGGACAGGTCCGGCTTGCGCCTTGTCGGGGCTGGCCTCCAGGCGCTCGCTCAGGCTGTGCTCGGTCTGCTCGTGGCGGGAGAGGATTTCGCGCGCCCGCGCAATGACTTTGTTGGGCAGTCCGGCCAGGCGAGCCACTTCGATGCCGTAACTCTTGTCGGCGCTTCCTTGTTCGACCTTCCGCAAGAAAACGATGTTGGATCCGGATTCACGCACCGAGACGTGGTAATTGCGCACCCCGGGAAGAAGTTCGGCGAGTTCGGTGAGCTCGTGGTAGTGGGTGGCGAAGAGGGTCTTGGGCCGCGTGTGTTTCTGAAGGTGCTCGACGACGGCCCAGGCAATGGCCAGGCCGTCAAAGGTGGCCGTGCCCCGCCCGACCTCGTCCAGCAAGACGAGGCTGCGCGGGGTGGCAGTGTTCAGAATGCTCGCCGCCTCCGTCATCTCCACCATAAAGGTCGAGCGCCCCCGCGCCAGGTTATCCGAGGCGCCGATGCGGGTGAAGATGCGGTCAAAAATGGGAAGCTGGGCGCGTTCCGCCGGGACGAAGCTCCCCATCTGGGCCATCAAGGCGATCAGGGCGGCTTGCCGGAGGTAGGTTGACTTCCCCCCCATGTTCGGCCCCGTGATGATCAGGATCAGGTCGGTGCTGCCGTTCATGTAGAGATCGTTAGGAACGAACTTGCCGGACTGGCCTTCTTCGCTGAGGCGCTCGATGACGGGGTGGCGTCCGCGCTGGATGACCAGTTCGCTCGACCCGGAAAACTCCGGGCGGCGGTAGTGGCGCTCGGCGGCGAGGTGGGCGAAGCAGGCCAGCACGTCCAACTCCGCCAGCACCGCCGCCGTCTGGCGAATGCGGCGCGCTTCGTTGGCGACTTGGCGCCGCAGGGCCAGAAAAAGGTCGCGCTCGAGGGTTCGGCTTCTTTCCTCGGCCTCCAGGATCTTCGCTTCCAACTCTTTCAACTCCGGCGTGGTGAACCTTTCGGCATTCACCAGCGTCTGCTTGCGTTCGTAATCCGCCGGAGCGAGATGGAGATTGGGTTTCGAGATCTCGATGTAATAGCCGAAAACAGAGTTGAAGCGGACTTTCAGTGAGGCAATGCCGGTGCGCTCGCGCTCGCGCGCTTCAATCAGGGCCAGCAGCCGTTTACTGTTCTGGCTCAGCTCGCGGAGGTCGTCAAGCTCGGCGTGGTAGCCCGGCCGGATCAACCCGCCCTCGCTCAGAAGCACAGGTGGCTCGGGATGAATCGCTTTCTCGATCAACTCTCGCACATCCCCCAGCTCGTCCAGCCGTTCCCGAAGGTCCTTGAGTCGAGGCGCCTGAAAATGGCTGAGATAAGTGCGGAGCAGCGGGAGGACCTGGAACGACTGCTTCAAAGCCAGCAGGTCGCGGGCGTGAGCGGTTTCGAGCGTCACCTTGCTCAGCAAGCGTTCGAGGTCCTGCACGCCGCCCATCGCCCGGCGAAGTTCTTCCCGCTCGATGGTGGATTTCAGCAATTCCTCCACCACCTCCAGCCGCGCCTCGAGTTCGCCGCGGTCGAGGCAGGGGCGGAGCATCCAGGCCTTCAACTTGCGCGCGCCCAGCGAGGTCACACACTCGTCCAGTGTTCCCAACAGAGTGGCGGCGCGCGATTCCCCGAAGGCGGGCTCGAGCAATTCCAGGTTGCGCAGCGTAGCGGGATCGAGGACAAGCGAGTCCTGTTGCTGGTAAAAGCGGATTCCGTCCAGATGCGAAAGCGACCCCCGCTGTGTCTCCCGCACGTAGTGAAGAACGGCCCCGGCGGCCGCCACCGCCAGCGCATGACCCTCCAGACCGTAGCCCGCCAGCGTCGCCACCCGGAAATGATCGCGTAACAGGCGGGCGCCATATTCCTCGGCGAATACCCAGTCGTCCAGAGGCGTTTGGGTGAGGGGAGCAAGGGGATGGGAGCGTGAGTCCGCCGGGCTGGCGGGACGCGAGGCGACCAGAAGCTCGCTGGGCCGCATGCGCTCGAGCTCCTCTTGCAAGCGCGCCGAAGCCTCCGGGCCGGAAAACTCCGTGGCCCGGAAGTCGCCGGTCGAGAGGTCCACGAAGGCTGCGCCAACATTTCCGTCCCTCTCCGCCAGCGCCGCCAGATAATTGTTCTCGCGCGGCTCGAGGATCTGCGAGTCAATCGCCGTTCCTGGCGTCACCACCCGAGTGACTTCGCGCGTCACCAGCTTCTTGGCGAAACGCGGGTCTTCCATCTGATCGCAGATGGCCACCCGATAGCCGCGACGGACGAGCTTGGCGATGTAACCCTCGGCTGCATGGTAGGGAACACCACACATCGGGACCGCCACGCCTTTCTCCTTGTTGCGGGAGGTCAGCGTGATTTGCAGTTCCTTGGAGGCCACCACGGCGTCTTCGAAGAAGAGTTCGTAGAAGTCTCCCAGGCGAAACAGCAGCAGCGCGTTGGGATGGCGCTCCTTGATGGCACTGTACTGCCGCATCAAGGGCGTGGAAAATTCACTCATGGGCGCGTTCAACTTCTGGGACTATTATAGCTTCACTGAATGGTACTTTAGTAGTCTTGAGTGGGATGGAGAACAGCGCTGACAATGGAGTGCTCGGGAGGAGTTTCTTCGGGAACTCGAGGTGGCGCAGGAGGAGGTCAGGCTTAATTTGCCGGCCGGCTCCACTCCGCCGGGCATGAGCCCAAGGGTCTGCGACATTCGACACGGCGGGGAGCGCATTATTCGCTTTGGAGGTGCCTTTGAATTGCCTTCGCTTAGGGGTGAGGTTTCCGGTGGATCTTCCGGTAAAGGTCAGATGGAAGACCCGGCCCGGAAAGGTACGCCAGATACAAGGTGAGATCAAAACCATGAGCGGCAACGGAGTGTTCATGCGGCTTCCCTCTCAACTGCGCCCGAACACGAAGATTTCCCTAACGGTGACTCTACCCACTGAAATTACCAGAATCCCGCTCAAGCTCTGTTGCCAGGCCCGTGTGGTCCGCCAGACGCGTGCCACCGCCTATCCCTTCGGCGTCGGCGCGATCATCGACGACTACCAAATCCGAACGGCAGGTGAGCGCGTGTGATCTCAACGCCAATTGACACTATGGGTTAGAAACCGGTTCCTGTGGCCTGCTCCGGTGGGGCCTCAATGAGCGGAATATCGAGCTTATGGTGGAGGGCGTAGAGCACCAGTTCCAAGCGGTCAGAAACCCCGATCTTATCGAAGATAGAACGCAGGTGGTTCTTCACCGTTTGCTCCGCGATGGACAGGGATCGGGCAATTTCGCGGTTTGGGAAGCCTTGCATAAGACAGCCGATCACACCCTTCTCGCGTTGCGTTAGTGTTTCGGCAGGCCGCAGGGGACTCTTCCGGGGAAACTCTGCTGGCTTAGCCATCGTGGCCCCTATGGCCCTAACCGGTCCCGCCTTGCGCTTCATCGCTTCCCTGACGCACTTTACGAACTGGGATAGCGCTGCGGATCTCGAGATCACATCTGCGGCTCCGGCCTCCATATAACGAGGGGCCATGTCTTGGTTGAGGGGCGAAGCAATGATTACCAGCTTGCTGCGGGGCGAGGCGGGCCGTATTTGTTCCATGAAGTTGCCGGGAGGTTCTGCTGCAATCTCTTCCTGAACCACCAGCACGTGCGGTTTAAACTTCTCAGCCAAACTAACTGCCTGCTCGCTGGATGCAGCTTGGGCTATCACCCGCAAGTCGTCCTCGAGTGCGAAGAGTTGCCTTACTCCAAGCCGAAAGACCTCTTCCCGGTCTGCCAGCAGAATCCGGATTTTCTTTGGCTTGTGCGCTTGTTTCATTGGCCGAAAGGAGCGAACCACCCGTGGGCACGCGGACACGGTCCTGGGAGATTAGGTTTTCGCAGCCTTTTGCCGCGAGGGTCGGAGCTGGAAATCTTCAATGATCGCCGAGATCCCCTGGCCCTTGCCCACGCGGCTCTTGCGAACTACACGCCCCAGACAAGAAAGCTCAACAGGAACCTTTGTTAACGCGACGGGCAAATTAATCGTGACGTTGATGGTGGTGCCGAGAGGCAAGGGGTTGGGAATCACTACGAGTAATCCACTCGTGCTTATATCTCCGGTTTGCCCTTGCGCTCGGCCCACACTTTTCCCCCGGGCTTGCCACCGGACTTGCGCCGGCAGACTCAGCGGATAACGTTTGCCTTGGCGACGCTCGAGCATAGATTCAAGTCCGCATCATCTTAACACAGGGCTTGCGCATTTCCTAGTGCCCAAATATTAATTGCCCAAATATTAAGCCTACCTCACAGGACGCCGCCGCCTGCGGCAAGTCGTATCAACCCGAAAAGCACCGCGACCCCGCAGCAGATGGTCCCGGCGATTGACATCCCCTTCTGCGTCTCCTTGGTTGTGGCTAATGTCACGATGCCAATGATTAGCCCCATGAAGGAAAAGGGTATGTTTATCCAGTTGAGAGAGCCGAGACATGGGAAGAATGCCACGAACATCCCGCAGATGGCCAAAATCCCCCACACCAAACTCAGGACCTGCATGAGGTGCCTCCTTGTGGTGCGTTGTTAAATAGCGTTGCTTCTATGGATGTGCTTGGTTTCTGCGCTAATAGGAAATGCCGTCCCTCCTCAATGAACCTGCCCAGGAGAAGGATGGCGCAGACCTCGTTTGCTACCAGGATCGAGAAAAGAGAGATGCTCGCTCTGTTCGCTGCGCGGGCTTCCTTGAACTTGCCGCGGCAGATGAGCATAAAACCGGTTGTCATACCGCACATCGGACATTCTCTGCCATACCGGACTTTCCATTCGCACCGGGGCGCCAGCCTTCGAATGGTTGCGCCTGGCAGAATCATGGGCGCAAGCAGAACAGCGAAGACCGCGGCTGAGATAACCATCCAGGCGATGAAGAAGGAAAGCCGCACTTCCTTGCCAGCCATGCGCGAATTCTCCTTGGAAACCTCGCCGGGCCGCCGGCTGGGGCCTGCGAGTTACGGAGACAGCTAAGCCAAAGATTCAGGCAAAGTCAAGCAAAAATGACGCACCCTAATCCGTCGATAACGTGCGGGTAGGCAACGAGGAGGTAGGGGCGAGGCGGCGCCTCGCCCCTACAGGCAGCACCCTCCGGTTGAAACCGGATGGCGCGTAGGGGCCATCGGTCGCCGCGGCGACCGCCCATACCAGCCCGCCCGTCGTTATCGACGGATTAGGGACGCACGATCTCCTTCCAACGCAGGAATTGCGCGAGGGAGTGCGGCGAGGTTGGAAAGGCTGGTTCGACATGTTGGAGCGGTGTGTGTAGAATATGGGGTGATCGGGTGATCGGGTCATCGGGTGAACAGGGAATAAGGCGCAGTTTGGTCCTTGTTCACCCGATCAACCGATCACCCGATCTCCTGGTCTCCCGATTAAAGGAGGGAGGATGAAAATGCGAAGAGCAATATATTTGTCTGTATTGGGGGTCATTTCAATCGGATGGTTTGCCGGGCGCGCCGGGTCGCAAGTGCAGCCTGCGTCTGGATTCGATCGCTTGAAGGCCCTCGTGGGCACATGGGAAGCTGCCGGCCCGCAAGGCCGAACCCTGACGAACACCATTCGGCTGGTCTCGAATGGGACCGCGCTGGAAGAGATGTCTCAGAGCTCCGAACACGACCAGATGGTAACCCTCTACACGGCGGATGGAAACCGGCTGGCGATGACTCACTACTGCACGGCAGGCAATCAGCCGCGCATGGAAACACCTGCCATCACCGGCGACCAGAAGGAATTCGATTTTTCCTTCACGGGTATCACCAATCTAGTGAGTCCCAACTCCGGGCATATGCGCCACCTGGTGATCCAAATCGCCGATGAGGATCACTTCACGGAACAGTGGACGTGGCGCGAAAATGGCAAGGACATGATCCATACGATCCATTTCACGCGCCGGAAGTCGTAGCCAAGCATTCGCGCGCAGCCTAACCACAGGCGACACGAGAGAGGCATCGCACGTCGGGCAGGCGGCGAAATTGCTGGTTGTAATCCAAGCCGTAACCCACCACGAAAACATCGGGAATCTGGAAACCCACGTAGTCGGCCTGGACTGGAACGGCGCGCCGGGAGCGCTTATCGAGTAAGGTGACGAGCTTCAAGCTCTTGGGCTGGTGGGCGGCGAGCATGCCTTGGAGGTAGAGATAGGTTCGCCCGGTGTCGAGGATGTCTTCGACCACCAGAACGTCGCGTCCCGCGATACTGAGGTCAAGGTCTTTGGTGATTTTCACTTCGCCGGAGGGCGTGGTGCCGGCCACATAGCTCTGAATTCCCAGGAAATCCACGGTGGCCTCGAGGGAGAGGTTGCGGATGAGGTCGGCCATGAATATCCAGGCGCCCCTGAGCACGCCAACCAGGTGCGGTGTGCGGCCCTGATAGTCGCTGGAAATCTCTTCGCCCAGCTCGCGGACTCGCGCGGCGATCTGGCTTGAGTTCAGAAGCACTTCGAGGCTCGATTCAGAGGAAGCATTACCCATGGGCATTCACCGTTGACGCTCTTTGGGAGCATCTGTTAAATTGGGTGTTGGCATCTTTTACAAAAGGAGATTCTGTGGCAAGTCACAAATCCGCATTAAAGCGCATCAAGCAAACCCAAAAACGCGCCGAACTCAACCGGGCGCACCTGACCAGGTTGCGGCATCAGATCCGGAAGTTCCGCGCCGCGCTCAAAGCCAAGGACAAAGCCAAGGCGGAAGCGCTTCTGAAGCCCACCCTGGCTCTCATCGATCACTCCATCCACAAGGGCGCCCTGCATCCGAACACCGCCGGCGCCTACAAGTCGCGCTTGACCCTTGCCTTCAACGCTCTCGCCTGAACGAGTCAAGGAGTCGAGAGTCAAGGAGTCAACGTCAAGATGTGCTGGGACTCCTCGACTTGTAGACTTCTTGACTCCTCGACTTCTTCCTCACCCTTCGGCGGTCGGAGCGGGGAGTTCTTCGCCAATCGTGGGCACACCGGCGGTTTCCTTGCCGATCACTACCTGCCAAACCAGAAACTCCAGGAGGATTTTTGAATCCTTCCACGACGATTTGATCCCCAGATCGGCGCGCCGGACAGCCCGAAGCGCCTGCTGCAATTCCTCGCGCGGATAATTCCGCTGAACCAGCGGGACAATCTCCCAAGTCGAATAGGGATTGGCGGGGCGTTGCCAGCCTCCCCGACCCCCGCCGTAAGGCGCCCCTCCCCCCCGCAGCGTCTGGCGAAAGAGGTCGCCAATGCACCAGACAATCAATGTCTCGGCGACCTTGCTGCCCAAAAGTTCACGGAGGAATCCCAGCGCCTGGCCGCATTTCCGCTCCGCGATGGCACGCAGGAGTTTTCCGATTTCCCGCTCCTCGCGAAAGGCTACGATCAAATCCAGGTCAGCCGCTTCCAGACGCTTTTTGCCTGGCTTGGCCGTAAGCAGCTTCTCGATTTCGGTGCGCATCCAGAGCAGGTTGACCCCGGAACTTTTCGCCTCGGACCGCGCCTCGTTGCTGATCTCGAACTTGCCCGCAATTTCCTCTGCCAATCCGGTTTCGATCTCCACTCCTGCTTGCTTGAGGAAGTCGCTGGCCCACAGCGCGGCTTGGCGGCGATTGAGTGCCCGCATCTCCACCAACTCCGCCTTCTTCTCCAGCAACTGGATGAGCTTCCGCCGCCGGTCCGGCTCCGCAGCAGTAAATACCACGGTGGAAAAGGGTGAGGGGCGCTCCAGGTATTCGCGCAGCGCTTCGGCGTCTTCCTCAACCGCATGTTTGAAATCCTCGGGGTCGGAGAAGAGCAGGAAGTTGTGTCCGCCCAACATCGGCATCTGCTGCGCTGCTTCCAGATCCTGCCGAAGCCGCTCCGGCTGAAACTCGATTTCCGCCAGGCACCATTGCCGAGCTTCTTCGGGAATCGAGCTCACCACCGCTTTGCGGCATTCTTCCTGGAGAAACCGGTCAGGACCGCGAAGGAAATAAGCCTGGCCGGCTTTGCCTTTTCGGAATGTGGCGACAAAATCCGAAGGTTGCATGCGGCTTCCATGCTACCACACTATCCGCAGATTACGCAGATTCCACAGATTAAGGAGGGGAAGGGCAAGAGATAGAGCGAGGGCCGTGCCGTGGTCGTGGGGCGTACCTCTCCAATGACCTCCCACGCGTGCAGGGCGGTTGTGGGTTTGGCCACTCAGCTTCCTTTCTGCCTTTGACTTGCCTAATCTGTGAAATCTGCGTAATCTGCGGATAATGTGGTTTGACCCCGGGCCGCCTTGGCCTTGGCGATCGAGGTTTGGCGCCCGAGTGCCTGCCGGTGAGTGGTCCATGCACGCTTGTTGGCCTTTGAGTTTTCACGGCATTTTGGATTTTCTCGGCTTGCTTAATCTGTGAAATCTGCGTAATCTGCGGATAATGTGGTTTGACCCGGGGCCGCCGAAATTGCTATATTGGGACAAGAGATTGGTGAAAATTGGAAGTAAGTGAGGAATGGCAATCGTTCAAATCGAATTCCCTGACAAGACAGTGAAGGAATACCCGCAAGGGATAACTGCCCTGGAGGTGGCGAAGTCGATCGGGCCACGGCTGGCGGCGGAGGCGCTTGCGGCCAAGCTGGACGGGCGACTGGTGGACCTTTCGACTCCCATCGAGCAGAACGCGCCGATCCAGTTCATCACTCCATCCTCGCCCGAAGGCCTGGAGGTTTACCGCCATTCGACGGCTCACGTTCTGGCCGCAGCGGTCACGGAACTTTTCCCCGACGCGCACCCGGGAGTCGGCCCAGCTACCGAGACCGGCTTCTATTACGACTTCTATCGGGAGAAGCCATTCACGGAAGATGATCTTAAGAAGATTGAAGAACGGATGCGCGAGATCATCAAGGCGAATTACCCGAATGAGCGGGTTTACTTTCCCAAGGAAGAAGGAAAGAAGCTCTTCGCGCAGATGGGCGAGTTCCTCAAGTGCGAGCTGATCGAGGAAAAGGCCGACCCCGTGTTCTCAGCCTATCGCACCGGCAAGTTCCTCGACTTTTGCCGTGGGCCGCACATCCCCTCCACGGGGCGGATCAAGGCTGTCAAGTTGCTGAGCGTTGCCGGCGCGCACTGGAAAGGTGATGAGCGCTCGCATCCCATGCAGCGCATTTACGGGACTTCCTTCTTCAGCCAAAAGGAGCTGGACGATTTCCTGGCGCGGCTCGAAGAAGCGAAGAAGCGCGACCACCGGCGGCTGGGAAAAGAGCTCGGTCTATTCAGCATCCAGGACGAAGCCGGTCCGGGGCTGGTTTTCTGGCATCCCAAGGGCGGCATCATCCGCAAGGAAATCGAAGACTTCATGCGGGCGGAACTTCTCCGCCAGGGCTACGACCTGGTGTACACGCCGCACGTGGCGCGGGTGGATTTGTGGAAGACCAGCGGACATTGGGGTTACTATCGCGAGAACATGTTCACGCCTATGCAGCTTGAGGATGCGGAATACCAGTTGAAGCCGATGAACTGCCCGTTCCACATCCTTATTTATAAGGACCAGAGGCGGAGCTACCGCGAGTTACCCATGCGCTTGGCGGAGTTCGGGACGGTTTACCGCTACGAGCGCTCCGGGGTAATGCACGGTCTGATGCGGGTCCGCGGCTTCACGCAGGACGATGCTCACATCTTCGCCACGCCCGAGACAGTGGAATCCGAGGCGGGGGCCTGCGTGGACTTCGCGCTGATGCTCATGAAGACCTTCGGATTCGACAAGTACGAGGTGGACCTCTCCACCTGGGATCCGGCGGACCGCGAGAAGTACTCCGGCGAGCCCGCGCAGTGGGAACTGGCCGAGAAGTCGCTCGAGTCAGCGCTGCGCAAGCGCGACATACCCTTCCGGCGCATGCCGGGCGAAGCGGCTTTTTATGGGCCGAAGATCGACATCAAACTCCTCGATGCCATGGACCGCCCCTGGCAGCTCACCACCGTGCAGTTCGATTTCTTTTTGCCTCAGCGTTTCGGCTTGGAATATACGGGCGCCGACGGGCGCGCTCACCAGCCGGTTATGGTGCACCGGGCTCTGCTGGGAGCATTGGAGCGTTTCTTTGGGGTGTTGATCGAGCATTATGCGGGAGCCTTCCCGGTCTGGCTGGCCCCGGTGCAGGCCGTGGTGCTCCCCGTTAGCGACAAGCACTTGGCTTATGCTCGCGAGGTTGCAGACGAATTGCGTCGCGCCAATGTGCGCGTGAGTCTGGACGACCGCAATGAGAAATTGAACGCCCGCATTCGGGACGCGCAGCTTCAGAAGGTGCCTTTCATGCTGGTGGTCGGCGACCGCGAAGCCCAGGGACGCGGCGTCGCCCTCAGGCGCCGGGACACGGGGGATGCGGGCTTTCGAGCGCTGGCCGATTTTATCGGTTGGATTCGACAGCTTATCGACACCAGGGCTACGAAATGGTAAGCTGTCTTCCCGCCCCCGGACCTGAAAAGGTCCCTTGTCCAACCAGGAAGATATAGGGAGAGCGGGAGGCCCAAGGGGCCAGGAGGGAATGCCTATCGCCGACCGATTTGTTCGCATCAATGAGAGGATTCGAGCCCGGGAAATCCGGGTCATCAACGAAGAGGGCGGGCAGCTCGGAATCATGCCGCCTTACGAGGCACTGAGGATCGCGCGCGGCCAGGGTCTCGACCTCGTGGAAGTTGCTCCCACCGCGAACCCGCCGGTTTGCCGCATCATCAATTATGGCAAGTACCTTTACCAACTCAGCAAGCGGCAGCACGAGGCGCGCAAGCATCAGAAGTCGATCGAGCTCAAGGAAGTGAAGATGCGGCCCAGGACTTCCGCGCATGATTTTGAAACCAAGCGGAATAAGGTCCTCGAGTTCCTGCGCGAGGGGGCCAAAGTGAAGGTCACGATCATGTTCCGTGGCCGGGAAATGGCCCACCGGGACCTGGGATTCAAAATGATGGAACGCTTGGCGGAGGAAGTGAGCGAGGTGGGCATGGTGGAGACACGGCCCAAGATTGAGGGACCGAATCTCTCCACGATTATTGGCGCCCGGAAAGCGCCGGGCAAGGGTGCCCCTCCCCCACCTTCACGGCCGGCGGCGGGGACATCCCCGGCGCCAACCAGGAACCGTCCGCCTAAGGCGGCTCCGCTGCCTGTAGCTGCCGCCCCTGCGCCACCCGTTCCCGAACCGTCAGGGGGAGAGTCCGGAGGGTAGTGGCTGTCTGTCATCCTGAGCGAAGCGAAGGATCACCGCAGTTGGCTATTCGTCGCAACGCCCAGTAGCCTGCGAGGCGCACACGCTTACGAACTGCGGTGATCCTTCGCTTCGCTCAGGATGACAGATAGGAGAGGAAACTGGAGGATAGAGTTGCCAAAGCCCAAGAAGATCAAGCTGAAGTTGAAGACCCACAAGGGCGCACAAAAGCGCTTCAAACTGACGGCCACCGGCAAGGTGATGCGCCAGCACGCCTTTGCGCGCCACATCCTGACTTCGAAGGCGCGTAAGCGCAAGCGGAGACTGGGGCAATCCGTCGTCGTTTCCCCTGCGAATGCACCCGCTATTCGGGCCATGTTGCCGTACGGACGGTAAGGGAATAGGGAATAGGGAACAGGGAACAGCGATCAGTTTTTGAGCTCTATTCCGTGTTGCCTGAAGCCTGACACCTGGAACGTGGCGATGGATAGGATCGGTAGGGTACCGGAACACCTTGGCACAGGAGGCAGTCATGAAGAATTGCGTCGCAGGACTTGCGGTGGCGTTCGCAATGCTCGGGCTCGCCCTAGCACAGGAGAACCCACCCGCCGGATGGGCGTATTCCAGGCAGACCGATGCGCTGCGCGGGACTGCGTTCGACCAGTTTATGATTCAGGGTGAGTATATTGATTCACCGTCCCTAGCCGGCAAAGTTCCTCGGATGGTCGTACAATGCTCGGACGGGCGGTTCAAGGAAGGTTTCCTCGATGTCGGTGCTGTCGTTCAATCAGGAGAAAGCAGCGAGGGAGTTACGCGCAGCCTTAAGGGTAGAACGCAGGCATTCGTTTACATGCGCTCGGAGAATAGGGAAAAGCCGGTTAAGATGCTTTGGGAGATTAGCAATGACGGCCAAGCATTGTTTTTCAGCAAGATGTACATGGGGCTGATCTTGACGGGCCGCAAGATTGGCGGGCGCGCGAGCAATACGGACTCGCTTGTCCACGAACAGATCTTTGGCGTGACCGAAGCTTTCGGGAACCAAGTGACGATGCGCTTTAACATGCCCACGGACTCAACGCGGTTGGTCGAGTCCTGTGGGCTGCGATGAAGATAAGTCCAATCTCCATCGCTTTCTTCACAGGAGCGGGAAGGCCAACGGCTGGGTGCCTTCATCCCGCCTAGCGGGACTAAGCCGCCCTGAAAAATATCGAAAGGAGCAAACCCCATGCCTCGAGTCAAGCGTGGCACGGTGCGCCACGCGAACCGTAAGAAGCTCACCAAGCTCACCAAGGGCTATTTTCTCAACAAGAGCAAGCTTTACAGGGCCATGAAGGAAGCTGCCGATAAGGCAGGCCGCTACGCCTACCGTGGGCGGCGGCAGCGAAAGCGGGATTTCCGCCGGCTTTGGATCATCCGCATTGGGGCCGCGGCGCGCGCCCATGACCTTACTTACAGCCAGTTCATCCACGGGTTGAAGAAGCTGAGCGTGGAGCTTGATCGCAAGATGCTGGCCGAATTGGCCGTGAACGATGTGGCCGGTTTTGCCGAGCTGGCGGGCAAAGTGAAACAAGCCGTAGCCATTCAACAGTAGACGATTAGGAGTCAGAAGCCAGGAGTCAGAAGCCGGAATGCGACAGTCCGGTTCTGCGGCCATAGACTATGGGCTCCGCCTGTGAACGCAACGCTTAGGGTTGCCCCTGAGCTGGAACGAGAGCAGAACCCCACCATGATAGGTGTCGACGAAAAAGTTCGGAAGACGCTCGCCGAACTGGGCGTCAACGACGCGCAGGGTGTGGAGTCGCTTTTCGCTGAATTACGGAAAGCCGCCGAGCACGAACGGGCGGAATTGATCTCGCACGGGGCGCCCCACCAACCTCAACGTGACAGGCTTTGCAAGGCGCTCCGCGACAGGTGGCTGGCGCGCAAGGGCGGGTTTCTGTCGCAGGTGGACGAAAACTGGTTAAAGCCCGCGGGCAAGGAGTTGAAGCCCGTGGTGGGAAAGCAATTCAACGAGCTGCGTCGTTCTACCACTTGCTTGGAGTTTGAAAAGCTGGTTGAGGTATTGCCCCTTCAACAAGAAGCCGCGCCCCAGATGGAATTGCCCCTGGGCTCAGGCGCGGGCCGTCCAGCGCCGCTGGATCTCACGCTTCCCGGCCTGCGCCGTCCTCTCGGATCCATCCATCCCGTAACCCGCATGCAGCGCGAAATCGAGGATATCTTCCTGCGCCTGGGTTTCTGGATTGAGAGCGGCCCGGAAATTGAGAGTACCTACTACAACTTCGACGCCCTCAACATACCGGAGAGTCATCCTTCGCGGGACGACTGGGACACGCTCTATATCGACGCGAAGACCGTCTTGAGGACTCACACCTCGCCGGTGCAAATCCGCGCCATGGAGAAGTACGGGGCGCCGCTCTACATCATCATCCCCGGCAAGTGCTACCGGCACGATAACCCTGATTCCACCCACTCCCCCATGTTTCACCAGATCGAGGGGCTGGCCATCGATGAGGACATTACCTTTGCGGACCTGAAGGGCACGCTGGATTTTTTTGCCAAGATGCTCTTCGGTGAGAAGGTCCGCACGCGCTTCCAGCCGAGTTTCTTCCCGTTCACCGAGCCGAGCGGCGAAGTGGCTGTCAGTTGCTTCGTTTGCGACGGCCAGGGCTGCCGGGTTTGCAAAGAGAGTGGATGGATCGAGCTGATGGGCTGCGGCATGGTTCACCCGCAGGTCCTGCGCAACGGCGGCATCGACCCGGACAAGTATTCCGGATGGGCGTTCGGACTGGGCGTCGATCGCTTCGCCATGGTGAAGTACGACATCAATGACATTCAGCTCTTTTTCCAGGGAGACGTTCGATTCCTGGAGCAATTTTGAGAGAAGGATTCAGGATTCAGGATTCGGGATTCAGGGTGCTGCAATCACCCATAGTGCCGGCCCATCTTGTTTATCTCGATCCTCAATTCCGGTTTTCCGGGACGGATCATGAACATCTCACTGTCGCACGTAGCCGGGGTGCTGTTCGCCGAGATGGTGAATAGACGACGCGACGAGTTCTTTTCTCTGCCTGCGCTCGATCGGCTCGCCGATCCCGACTTCGTACGCGGCCCGAGGAAGATAGCGTCGCTCGAAGTTCCCCTTGCAAGATTCTTAGGCAAGACGTTCGATGGCGCGAGTCGGATTGACGTTGCCGTCCGAATGCGTCCTGGAGAAGCGACCGCCTTCGAGTTGAAACTAGGAACAACACAGCTGAGCAAGAGGCGTGTTGACGAGGAGTGGCTCGCTCGCTGTGCCTCCTCGCACGGTGGGCGTCGTTGGGCTGGCAACATGATGGCAATCCTCGATCACCGCTTCCCGGAACCGGTAGCCGGGGAGCTTGCGGCGGAGGTGGACGGGGAGCGACTCGTTCTCACTCCGACATGGTTTGTGGTCGCGAAACGGGCGACCCTCGCCGCATGGCAGAAAACTCCCTCCGGGCTTCAGCAACAACGTCAGGCTCCTTGCCTTCGAGGACGTTGTCGATAGTTTCGGAGGCCGTGAGCCATTCAATGCGCTAGCTGCCGAAGCTCTGGCCATTGACTTTTATCGTGAATGGGTCCTTGGAGACGACACGGCTGGATAATGGCACACCGGCATGGCCCGGCTGCTTGCCTTGCGTGCCGCTGGCCGATGGGCATGACCAATAAGGAATACAGCCTTTATGAAAGTTTCCTTCAATTGGCTTAAAGAATTCGTCGAGATTCCCACCGAGCCCCGCCAGCTCGAGGCTGACCTGACGATGGTCGGTCTGAACGTGGAGTCTTTCGTGGCGGTGGACGACGATTGGGTGCTGGAGGTGGAAGTCACCACCAACCGGCCGGACTGCCTCAGCCACTACGGAGTGGCGCGGGAAGTGGCGACGCTTTACCGCAGGGCGTTGAAGCGGCTGGAAATCTTCGCCAAGGAATCAGGCGCTCGAAGCTCCGAGGAAGTTTCCATCCAGATCGTCGATGCCGACCTTTGCGCGCGCTACTGCGGGCGCGTGATTCAGAATGTGCAAGTGAAGCCCTCCCCGGCTTGGCTGTGCAAGCGCCTGGAGGCGGTGGGGCAGCGGCCCATCAACAACGTGGCGGACATTACCAATTACGTGCTCATGGAACTCGGACATCCTTTGCACGCCTTCGACCTGGCGCGGATTAGAGAGCGGAAGATCATCGTGCGGAGGGCGCTTCCCGGCGAACTGCTTCGCACCCTGGATGGTACGGACCGTATGCTCACCTCCGAGAATCTGGTAATCGCCGATGCCCAGCGCCCGGTGGCCCTGGCCGGCGTCATGGGGGGCGAAGACTCACAGATTTCTTCCACCACGCGTTCCGTACTGCTCGAGAGCGCCTGGTTTGACCCGGTCTCGATCCGGCGTACCGCCAAGGCCCAGGGAATGCACACGGAAGCTTCGCATCGCTTCGAGCGCGGCGCGGACATTGAAATGGCTCCGTTGGCCCTCGATCGCGCCGCGGAGCTTATCGCTGAAGTTGCCGGCGGCGAAATTCTTCGTGGTCTCGTGGACGTTTACCCGAGACCCAGGCTTCGTGAAGCCCTGGTGCTGCGGCGCCGCGAAATCCGGCGTATTCTGGGCGCGGAGATCCTGTGGGAAGACGTCGAGCGAACCCTTCGGTCCCTGGGGTTCATGACCGAACGGCGAGGAACGGAAGGCTGGCGGGTGACCCCACCTTCATTCCGCCTGGATGTCACACGGGAGGTCGACCTGATTGAAGAGGTGGCCCGGCATTTCGGCTACGACCGCCTCCCGGCGCGGCTGCGTTCTGCCCCACCGCGGGTGGAGCGAGACGCGACGCGGGAAAAAGAATTGGCGGTTTCGAACCTGCTTTGCAGCCTTGGATACCATGAGACGATTCAGTCTTCCATGGTGGATCCGGAGGAGAATTCCCGCTTCACTGAGCAGCCTCAGGTAATCCTGGCTAATCCCCTGAGCCAGGATGCCTCCGCCTTACGCTCGTCAGCCGGCCCGAGCATGGTTCACGCCTTGCGCTGGAATCTCGACCGCGAGCAAAACGACGTGCGTCTGTTCGAGCTGGGGAAGTCCTATTCGTTGGCGTCGAACGCCATACCCCAGGAGCGCCGGGTTCTGAGTTTGGGTCTTACCGGGCGCCGTCGCCTGGCCTCCGTCCACGAGGGCGAAAGGGCTCTCGACTTCTTCGACCTTAAGGGTGACCTCGAAGCCTTGTTGGGGCTTTTTGAGATCCCGGGAATCAGATTTGGAGCGGCGGGATGCGGCCACTACGACCTCAGCCAGAGCGGCCGATTCACCTCGCAAGGCGAGACTGTCGCGATCTTCGGACGGCTCAGCCGTGAGCTCGAACACGATTACAAACTGCGCCAGCCGTCCTGGCTCGCCGAAGTGGATTTCGAACGCCTTTTGACTTTTCCCCTTCGCTCCCTCGTCTTCCGGCCTTTTTCGCGGTTTCCCGAGGTCGAGCGTGATTTCTCGCTGGTGGTTCCTGAAGCAGTGACGTATGCGCGTCTCGATGCCGCTCTGCGAGGCCTGACTTTGGAGGAAATCCGGAGTCTCCGCCCCGTGGACCTTTTCCGGGGTGGCTCCATACCGCCCGGTCATTACAGCCTTCTTTTGCGGGTGACATTCCAAAGCCGCGTGCATACGATGACGAGTGAAGAAATCGCAGTTGCAAGTCAACGAGTCATGGCGGCGCTCGAGCCGCTGGGCGTGCGTTTGCGAAGCTGAAGTGATCGGGCCATCGGGCCATTGAGTCATCGGGTCATCGGGCCATTGGGTCATTGATTCATCGGGTCATCGGGCCATTGAAAAGCCGGCAAGACCACCAAGAAGGAAAGCTTGCATGGCGACGCAACCTGAGCGGTTGGCAGCGAGGACGAAGCAGTTTGCCATTCGCATTGTGCGGCTTTTCAAAAGCCTCCCGAAGAATGATGAGGCACGAATTATCGGGAAGCAGTTGCTGGGCGCAGGGACCTCCGTCGCGGCCAATTATCGGGCGGTTTGCCGGTCGCGGTCGAAAGCCGAGTTCATCTCCAGGATGAGTGTTGTGGTGGAAGAGGCCGACGAAACGGCTTTCTGGCTCGAACTCTTGATCGGGACCAGTATCATTCCCGAGGTCCGGCTTCGAGACCTGCTCACCGAAGCCAATGAACTGCTCGCAATCTTCGCCGCATCCCTCTGGACAGCGAGGCAAGAAAGGAAAACTCAATCAGTCAATGTCTCAATGACCCGATGACCCGATGACCCGATGATTCGATGGCCCGATGGCCCGATCCTAGGGAGGCAATTCTGGAACGGGGGACCTTCTTGGACGACGGTGAAAATCAACTGCAAAAACTCGAAGAGAGGATTCTGAAGGCCTTGGAGCTTATCAAGCAATCCCAGGCGGAGAAGCTTGCATTGCGGCAGGATCTCGAAAAGCTCAGGGCGGAGTGCCGGGAACGGGCCAAAGTGATTGACGCCCACACACAGGAACTCGTCGTGCTTCGGCGGGAACGGGAAGAGGTGCGAACGCGCGTCGAGAGGCTTCTCCAGCAGATTGATGCGTTGACAACCCCGGAATCCAGCGGATAATGGAGGCGGAATACCCTTATTCCAAGGGTGCGGGAGGACGGGGCTCAGACCTAATGAAGGAGGCCGGTCGCCAACGTGGCCAAGGATGCTGAAGGGACCCGGGTGGTTATTTACGACCAGGAATACTACGTGCGGGGCGATTTGGACGAGGAGTACATCCAAAAGCTGGCGAAATTCCTGGATACCAGGATGCGGGCCATCGCCGGCCGCACAAAGACGGTGGATTCGCTGCGCGTCGCCGTCTTGGCAGCGCTCAACATCGCGGACGACTACCACCAAGTGAAGGCGAAGTACGAGGAAGCCTCCCAACGCGTCGACGAGAAGGTGGAGGAGTGCTCCCGGTTGCTCGACCGCCTCCTGAAGGAAGCAGTTTGAACCCAGGCATGAGAATACTCTTCATCGGTGATGTTTTCGGCCAACCCGGCCGGCGCATTGTGAAGGAATTGCTCCCCGCGCTGGTGGGTGAATACGACCCTGACTTGGTGCTGGCCAACGGCGAAAATGCCGCCGCCGGTTTTGGCATCACGCCTCCCCTGGTGGAAGAGTTGCTCGACCTGGGGATTGCCGTTTTGACTTCGGGCAATCACATTTGGGACAAGAAAGAAATCTATGCTTATTTGAATGAGCATGCCGACAGCCGCCTGCTTCGGCCCGCCAACTATCCTTACGGTGCCCCTGGCCAGGGCTTGTACTTGGGCAAGACGCGATCCGGATTCGGCTACGCCGTCCTGAACCTTCAAGGGCGGGTCTTTATGAGCGCCCTCGATTGCCCGTTTCGGACGGCGGACGAGCAGCTCGCGAAGATACCTGCTGAAGTCAAGCTCCGAATCGTGGATATGCACGCAGAGGCGACTTCCGAAAAGGTAAGCATGGGCTGGTTCCTTGATGGTCGTGTCACGGCCGTGGTGGGCACGCACACTCATATCCCCACGGCGGATGAGACGATCCTTCCGCACGGCAGCGCTTATATTACGGACCTCGGGATGACGGGCCCTTACGATTCGGTGATCGGAATTGAGAAGCAAACGGTCATTCAGAAGTTCCTCAGCCAACTCCCCGCCCGCTTCGAAGTCGCCAAAGGCGGCGTCCGCCTGCATGCGGTGTTGATTGAAGCCGACCCCCTAACTGGCCAAGCCCTATCCATCCAAAGGATCGTGCGCAGGTAGGCAATCCGCAGATTACACAGATTTCACAGATACGGAAGCTGAAGTGTGAAGTCCTGGCGAATTGCGCTACACGAAGAGATCGGCGTTCTTGCTCGATGTCTTGTCCTTGCCGTTTCTAATCTGTGCAATCTGTGTAATCTGTGGATTGATTTCTTGCCGCCCTTGCCCGGAATATGCCAGAATGAAAATGCGCTGAAGGGCGCGATGTCGGAGCTGCCGAACACTGAGACTTCCAGCAGGGTCGCACGCTTCAGATTCAGGAGAGGAAGTGCATCCGGACCTCAAGAATGTCATCGAGCTTCAGCAGGCGGACCTGAAGATTGCCGAGCTGACCAAGCAGATCGAGTCATTGCCTGCTCAAATTCAATCGCTCCACTCCCAGCTTGATGAGTTCATTCATGCCCAGGAGGAGCGTAAGCGCCATCTGGCTGCAAATCAGCATGAGCGCAGGAACCTGGATGGCGAAATCAAGGTCATCCAGGAGAAAATCGCCCGGCACAAGGACCAGCTTTACCAGGTGAAAACCAACGAGCAATTCCGCGCCATGACCAAGGAAATCGAGGGGGAAGAAGCTAAAGTTCGGGCCATCGAGGACGAGATTCTGGAGAAGATGCTGGAAGCGGAGGAGATTCAGAAGCACCTTCAGGAGGTCGCCGCGCGTTTGGAGAGTGAGAAAACGCGCGTGGCGGCTGAGATCGCGCAATTGGAATTAGAGCAAAAGGCCGATGACGAGGAGCGGCGCAGCCTGCAAGCTCGCCGCGACCAAATCCAGGACAGCTTGAGCGAATCGACGCGGAATCTCTACCAGCGTATCCGCCAGGCGCGGCGCGGCATGGCGGTGGCGAAAGTCCGCGAAGGCCTCTGCACGGCCTGCAATGTCCTGCTGCGTCCTCAAGTCTATAACGAAGTGCGCACCAACGAGGTGCTTTTGACCTGCGAAAACTGCGGGCGCATCATTTACTACGTCGAGCCTGTTCCCGCCCAGACAGGCGAATCCAATGGTCCAGGCGCCGAGGCAACGGCCTGAGGGAAGGCGAAACTCGAAAAGCGAAAATCGAAAATCGAAAATCGAAATTCGACGATCGCCATTCGCTCTAAGTCTCGAGTTTCGGTCTCCGATCTTCGAACAGACTTGAATCCGAGAGGGCTGATTCGAATTTCGGTCCTCTCGGTTTTCGATTTTCGAATTTCGCTTTTCGAGTTTCGCTTTTTCACCATGGTCCAATCTCCTAAGGTAATAGCTCATATCGACGGCGCCTCACGTGGTAACCCCGGCCCGGCAGCTTGCGCCGTGGTGATGGAATCTTCCGACGGCTCCAAACTGGCGAGCTTTGCGAAAAATCTGGGTCGAGCCACTAATAACGTCGCCGAGTACCAGGCTCTTCTCGCGGCCCTCGAATACGCTCTCAGTAACCATCACCTGCGGATTCACGTGCAAACGGACTCGGAGTTGTTGGCGCTCCAAATCGAGGGCGTTTACAAGGTGAAGAATCCGGGGTTGAAACGCCTTCGCGACCAGGCGCAGCAAATGATCGCGCGCCTGGAATCGTTTTCGATCTCTCATGTGCCGCGCGAAGAGAATCGCGAAGCCGATCGGCTCGCCAACAAAGCCCTGGACGCAGCGGAGCGAGGGAAAGGGGACCAGGTTGCTGCTCCCCCACCCCTTACTCCCCTCCCCGTCCGGGGAGGGGAATCAGGGGTGGAGGTTGCGTCGAAAGTCGCGGGGCCGTTACGCGCCTCCGCCACCTTTCACCAAGGGCTGCTCGAGCCCCACGGACAGCTTGCGCTTCTCGAGGGCGAAGTGGTGGACTTGGAAATCTACCGGAAGGAATAAACGATGTCACAACGGATGGTGAAATGTGTAAAGCTCGGCCGAGAACTGCCTGGTCTCGAGGAGCCCCCCTGGAGCGGTGAGCTGGGCCAGCGGATATACGACCATGTCTCGCAAGAAGCCTGGAACCAATGGCTGGACTATTTGAGGATGCTCATCAACGAGTATCGCTTGGCTCCCGCCAGCAAGGAAGCTCAGGAATTTATCGCTCAGCAAATGGAGCGGTTTTTCTTCGGTGAAGGGGCGGCTCCTCCCCCTGGATACGTTCCACCTCAATGATCGAATAGGCTCTTGCCAACAAGTTGCCGGGCCGGCCATGGCCACCACCGCACGGGGAGCTCAGTCCTGTGAACACATCAAAGCCTTCCGACGAATCCCGGCCCCACCTCAAACGCGTACTGACGCTGTGGGACCTGATCCTTTACGGGATCGTGCTTATCATGCCCATCGCGCCCGTGCCGCTGTTCGGCGTGGTGCAGAAACTCTCGGACGGGCATGCGGTCACCACCATTTTGCTGGCCATGGTGGCCATGATGCTGACCGCCTTTAGCTATGGCCGCATGGCCGCCGTCTATCCCTCCGCCGGCTCCGCTTACACATACGTAGGTTACGGTCTGAACCCGCACCTGGGTTTTCTGGCCGGGTGGGCGATGTTTCTCGATTACCTGCTCATCCCCCTCCTTTGCACCGTGTATGGCGCGTTGACCGTGCAGCGTCTGGTTCCTGAAGTCCCGTACGTCGTCTTGGCCGCTGCCTTCGCAGGAACGATGACCCTGATTAACCTGCGCGGCATTCGCACCACGGCGCGAACCAACTTTGTGCTGGCGACCATCATGAGCGCCGTTATCCTGGTCTTTATTGTCCTGGCCCTGCGCCTTCTCTTCCACCACCAGGGCTGGCACGGCGTCTTCTCGATCCAACCTTTTTACGCCCCAGCAACCTTCCGCGTCTCTGCCATTGCCGTGGGAACTTCGGTGGCAGCACTGACCTATATCGGATTTGACGGCATTACGACGCTGGCAGAAGACGCCATCAACCCGCGCCGGAACGTCCTGCTGGCGACCGTGGGCGTCTGTTTGTTTACGGGGCTGTTCGGCGGCCTCCAGATCTACCTCGCGCAGCGCGTATGGCCTGACTACCATACTTTTCCGAATCTCGAGACAGCCTTCATGGATGTCACACGCGTGGTGGGTGGGAAAGTTCTATTTCAAGCCCTGGCGGGGATCTTGATCCTCGCTAACCTGGGTTCCGGGTTAAGTGGGCAAGCGGGTGTATCGCGTCTGTTGTTCGGTATGGGGCGCGACAACGTTATCCCCCGGCGCTTCTTTGCCTACCTGGACCCAAAACGAAACACTCCAAGCTTCAATATCATCATGGTAGGCCTGATCGCGTTTGTGGGAGCTATTCTGCTGAACTATGAGCGAGCGGCGGAGCTGATTAATTTCGGGGCCTTCCTCGCCTTTATGGGGGTCAACGCGGCGGCCTTGCGGGAATTCTACCTCGCGCCTTCCGCCCGCGCCACCAGGCGCCTGTTTGCGGACGCAGTTGCGCCCAGCGTGGGTCTTCTCTTCTGCTTAGCCATCTGGCTGAGCTTGCCCACTCCGGCCAAGGTTATCGGCGCCTGCTGGTTTATCGTGGGGACGGCCTACGATGCGGTCAAGACACGCGGATTCAAAGAACGCCCCGCTCAGTTCGATTTTCGAGAGTCCTGATGTCGGCTCGAAGAGTTTTGGTTGGAGGCATCTCTGGGGGAAGGCTGTCTCGGAATCGGGGTATAATGGGAATTACTAGAAGGTTCTCCGACACCGGCGCGAACATGAAGGCAGACCTCACTCCCGAAGACCCTGCGCTCGATGAAATAGTCCGCCGCTTAGTAGCATCCTACCAGCCGCTTGAAGTGTACCTATTCGGATCCAAGGCCCGGGGCGACTCAGGACCTGACAGCGATTACGATTTGTTGGTGGTTGTCCCCGACGACGCCCCCCCGGAGCGGAAGCGAAGCCGGCTGGCCTACGAGGTCCTGCGGGGCACAGGCAGGGCCGCCGACGTGCTCGTCTGCACGCGTTCTTACTTCGAGCCTCGCCGGTCCCTTAAAGCTTCCCTCCCCGGCACGGTGGTGCGCGAAGGGAGGCTGCTGCATGGCGCCTGAGGACGCTCGCACGAATGAAGACATATTACGTTTATATCATGACCAACAACTCTCGCACGCTCTACACAGGTGTGACCAGCAACCTGGAGCGCCGGGTCTTCGAACACAAGCACAAGCTCCTCCCCGGCTTCACCCAAAAATACAACCTCAACCGCCTCGTCTATTTCGAGAGCTGTGGCGACATCCGCTCTGCGATCCAACGGGAGAAGCAGATTAAAGGGTGGTTGCGTGCGAAGAAGGTCGCTTTAATTGTCTCGGGGAATCATGCATGGAGAGACTTGAGCGAGGCTTGGTACGAAAAGAACAACTCCAAAGATTCTTCGCCCGCCAAAAGACGGCGGGCTCGGAATGACAGCCGTTAGCAGCTCGCCGCATTAATGCTGCGTGGCTCGCGCCACCTGTCATGCTGAGCGAAGCGAAGCATCTCTGCAGTTCGCGCGGGCAGATGGGTGCGGAGAACAACTGCAGGGATTCTTCGCCCGCCAAAAAACGGCGGGCTCAGAATGACAGCTGTTGGCGGGGTTCAGCAGGGCAGTGTCATGGCGATGCTGTTCTTGCCAATCCGAATGACACCACGACCCAGTTTTTCGAGAGCCCTGACGTCGGCTCGATCCATTGATGTATGATATGCCCCAAAACTAAGGAGGCGTCGACGTGCACAGACTGAAACTTGCCGGGTGTCTGGGATTGCTAGTGCTGGGCGCGGCAGCATCCCTGCCGGGGGCGACGCTCAGGGCCGGCGTGGCCAAGGTCGACATTACTCCTCCCGTGGGCGTGCCGATGTGGGGTTACACGTTACGGGACAGCACCGGAACCCTCGACCCGTTGTACGCGCGTGTTCTGGTGCTGGAGGTGGGAGAAAAACGTCTGGCCTTGGTCGCGCTCGACTTGGGCCGCTGCTTCGGCCACGATTCACTCGAACGTTTGCGTGCCGCGGTGCGCCAATCCAGCGGGATTTCCTACCTCCTCGCGGCCGCCTCGCACACTCACTCCGCTCCCGTTGTCCAGGACGCCTACCGCAATGGTACCCCGGCGTGGGAGACGGCTGCTTTGGACAAGATCGCCCAGGCCGTCGCCGACGCTCACCAGCACGCCGTCGAGGCTCGCCTGGGAGCCGGCTACGGTGTTGCTTACATCGGCCACAATCGGCACCGGGCGAACCGGGATGGTACCGTCACGTGGTTTGAACACAACCCCACGCAGATTCCCACCGCTCCCGTCGATCCTACCGTCGCGGTGCTGCGCGTGGACACGGCGGACGGGCGGTCGCTCGCGGTGCTCGTGAACTATGCCTGCCATCCGGTGGTGTTTGGTCCGGACAATACCCAATATTCAGCCGACTATCCGGGCGTCATGACCAAAACCGTCGAGCAGGCCCTGGGGGGTCAACCGCTGTGTTTCTTCCTCCAGGGCGCGCCGGGGGACATCAATTCCTATTACGCCGTCATTCCCCTGAAAGAAAACGCTGCCGGCAGGCGCGATTGGACAGGAGAGGAGTTGGGCAAAGAGGCTGCGCGCGTGGCCAAAGAGATCCGCACGCAGGCAGTCACTGAGCCGAGCCTGGATTTTGCCGAAGATATGCTCACCTTCCATTTCCGTTGGGATGTGGAGAAATATCTCAAGGCAGCCTTGGGCAGCTCGGAAATCGACCCTCGAGGATTCGATGCTTACTATCACTCCACAAAGAGCGAGCAACAGTTGCCCGTCGCTACGGTGCTGCTCAACCGGCGCATCGCGCTCATGGGAGTACCTGGCGAGCCCTTCGTCGATTTTCAGATGAACTGGCGCGCGCGCTGTCCGGTCAGCGATTGTTTTTTCCTCGGGTACGCCAACGGCTACTTCGGCTACCTCCCCACCATTCGCGCCGCCACCGAGGGCGGCTACGGCGCAGCCAGCGCCAGTACCTGGATCGAGCCCGGGGCCGGAGAACGCATGGTGGATCACGCGGTGATCAAGGTGTACGAGATGCTGGGCCTGCTGACGGACGCGCCCGAGGACCCTCGTGAGGACTACACCGTCACACGACCTAGAAAACTACCGGGCAGCGGTGAGATGACCGGAAACAAGTAGCAAGTGAGTAGCGCAGACCTGCTTTCCAAGGTCTGCGGCATTTTGGCGGGACCTCTGGAAACAAGCGCGGACCTGCCAATCAGATCCGCGCTTCTGTGTCCTTTGTGCCTCTCAAGCTTTAACGCGGAGCACACGGAGCGTCTCAGTGAACTCTGTGTTCAGGCTCTTCGGGCCACGGAAGACACGGAGGCGCTGCTGACACGAGGAGCAATCTATGAAACAGCTTGCCGTGGTGTTCGCCCTGATATTCCTTTTGGCGGCGGCTAGATCGCCAGCGCAGGAGGCCGGGCTCGAGTCGATGACCGGCAAGACGGTGCTCGTCTTCACGCCCCATCCGGACGACGAGCTGTTCGGAGCCGGAGGAACGATTGCGCTGCTCAATCAGCGCCACAATAAGGTTTGCATTGTCATTTATACCAATGATGATAAGGGCTCCTATGATCCGGAGATGAGTACGCAGAAGCTCGCGCGCATTCGCAAGGCGGAGGAAGAAGCTGCGGAAGCGGTGCTGGGGACCCCGAAGGAGAATATCCTGTGGATGGGTTATGACGACGGCATGCTAGAATATGCTTCCCAGCCGAAGCTCGTCGAGGAGGCGACGGCGATCATCCGTCGCATCCGCCCCGACGTGCTTCTGAGCATCGATCCGGGGGAGTGGTACACGCGCTGGCACAAGACGGACCATCGCATGGCCGCTCTTAATACGCTGGATGCGGTTCGCGCGGCGGAGTTCTGGCTTTATTTTCCCAACCAGCGCCTCGAGCAGCGCCTGGAACCCTACGCTGTTCCCATGATGTACTTCTATTACACCACGCCGCAGGAGGCAAACTATTGGGTCAATATCGACTCTGTGGCCCAGTTGAAGCTCGATGCGGCAACTAAGCACGTGAGCCAGTTTGAGCCCTCCATCCACAAGTATCGCCCTGACTGGGACCCTTCCGACCTTGCCGGGGTCGAGAAGGAATTGATGAGTCAGCAACCCAAGAAGGATGGCCATTTCGTGGAAGCGTTCCGAAGGGCAGCAGGCTTCAATGAAATGTGACGGCAACCTGGTCGGACGGGGGATGGATGAGAGCGAATGTAAACCGCAGAGATTTTCTCAAGTTGGGATCAGTGCTGACCACCGGAAGTTTCCTTGTGGGAGATACGCGGGTGCATTTGCTCGCGGCGGAACAGGGCGAGCCGGCCCGTCCGCATTCGGCCAATGACCAAATCCAAATCGCCCTGATCGGGGCCGGCCAGCAAGGCCAATACGACACAAAAATGGCCTTGCTGGTGCCAGGAGTCAAGCTGGCGGCAGCGGCGGACTGCTACGACGGGCGGTTGACGCATTGCAAGGAACTCTGGGGCAAGGGCCTCTTCACGACCCGCGACTACCAGGAGATTCTTACACGTAAGGATATCGACGCTGTCATCATCGCTGTGCCTGACCATTGGCACAAGCAGGTGGCGCTGGATGCCCTGAACGCGGCTAAGGACGTGTACCTGGAAAAGCCGATGATCCACGTCTACTCCGAGGGGCCGGAACTCATCGACGCGGCGCGAAAGACGCAGCGCATCTTGCAGGTGGGGAGCCAGCGGGTTAGCTCGCTCATTTACAAGAAAGCGCAGCAGTTTTATCAGTCGGGGGCCATTGGCGAGCTTAACAGTGTTACAGCCTGGTGGGATCGCAACTACGCGGTCGGCGCCTTTGAAGCTTCAATCCCGCCCGACGCTTCGCCGGAGACAATCGACTGGCCAAGATTTCTGGGCACGGCGCCCCAGATCCCGTTCAACGCCGAGCACTTCTTCCAATGGCGGAAATGGCGGGCCTACGGCAGCGGGGTAGCGGGGGACCTGTTGGTGCATCTGTTCAGCGGGACGAACTTCATCAGTGGAACCCACGGCCCCACCCGCGCCATGGCCACTGGGGGGTTACGCTTTTGGAAGGATGGCCGCGATTTCCCGGATGTCTTGCTGGCGCTGTTTGACTACCCGCAAGGATTCAATCTATTCTTGCGCGTCAACTTCGTGAGCGGCGGCCCGCAGCGAGATAGCGAAGGCTTTGTTTTCACGGGAAACGAAGGCACCATGCAGATAGGCGCCAGCGGGGCCGCTCTTTTGAGCGATTCCAACCGTGACGCGGTCACCCTCAGCGGCATGCGGCACCGGCCCGATCCTGGCTACGAGATCGATTCCTGGGCCTTCGCCACCCAAAAGAGATTCCTGGCGGAATACAACGAGAAGTACCACTTGCCGCAGCCGCCCGAGCCCCTTCCCCGCAAAGAGAGCTTTGTGGCTCCTGCTGGCTACAACGACAGCTTGGACCACTTGAAGAACTTCTTTACGGCCGTACGCTCGCGTCAGCCGGTGGTCGAGGACGCGGTCTTTGGTTTCCGAGCTGCCGGGGCTGCTTTGTTGAGCAACCTGAGTTACGAACAGAATGGTCCTGTTCGCTGGGACCCAGAGGAGATGAAACTGCTCTAGTCTAGAGAGCGGAACGGAAAAGCTACGTGCTCTTGTCCTTAGTCCGTCGTCAGTTGTTCGTTGCAACGGACTACGGACCACGGACAACGGACGTCTTTGGGGAGGTCCTGCCATGCGAAGAAGAGGCCGTGTTGTGTACTTGCTGGTTCTAGGCTTCGTTTTTCTGGTGTGTCCCGGCGCGCAGCGCTTCGTGGCGCAAGAGGTTCGCCATCAGCTTCCTGACCATATTCCGCCCAAACGCTCGTCCCAGATCACGGAGGGCTTCGGCATCAACTCGGACCTGCCCCGCGACCCTTATCTGCCGTGGGAGCGCTGGTGGTGGGGACGGATGTTCGACGCGGGCGTGAAATGGATTCGCATTGGCCAGTACGAAAACAGCTCGGATTTGACGAGTTGGGACTATGTGGAGCAGAAGCGCGGGGTGTTTGCCATCGACCCGAAGCTTGACGACTACGTGAATTCCCTCCTCGACAATGGCGTCCACATTCAAGTCCAGCTCCTCTACGGCAATCCCATGTACACCTCGCCCTCCGGCGAACTCCCTGACTCCATCCTGCCCAAGCCCGGCTCCTTTCACAATGATGACCGGAGCCTTTATTCCATCTTCTGGCCGCCCCGCACGCCGGAGCAGATCGAGGCGTTCACGCGGTACGTGCGCTTCATGGTGAATCATTTCCGGGGACGGATCCACTACTGGGCCCTCTGGAACGAACAAGACATTGGCTATTGGAATCCCTGGGGGAACCCGGAAGAATACGGGAATCTGCTGAAGGCGGTGGTCAAGGCGGTGCACGAGACGGATGCGGAGGCGAAGCTGATTTACGGGGCTCAGGCCGATCCCAACCGTGACTTCGCCCAACGCGCGCTCCAGGCCTGCGATTGCGCCTCCGGCATCGACGTTTTTGCCTATCACACCTACCCGGGTTACGGCCAGAACCTCAACCCCGAATCCATGGACTATGGCGCGTACGGCACGGAGTCTCCGGCGAAACTGCGCGAACTGGTGCGGCACACTCCGGGCATCCGTTCGGACATCCCCTTCTGGGATGACGAATTCAATTCCATTCCCTCCTGGAAGGGCTCGGACGAGTCCGTGCAGGCCAAGTACATTCCGCGCATGTTGGTGTATAACTGGGCCGCCGGGGTGAAGACCTTCGTTTGGCTACTGACCTCAGCCACCGACGGAAACGAATACGACGATTTCGGACTGATTCACGGGCTGCGCAATCTTCCGCAGGATTTCACGCCGCGCCCGGGGTTCTTTGCCCTGCAAAACACCAACACGCTTTTTTCGGATACCGTTTTCGACCCTTCCATCACGACCGAAGGTCCCGGCATTCCCGCCTTGCGTCGGGTGTCCGGTTTTCCCTTCTTTGCTTACGGCTTTCGCGGGAAGAACGGCAAGGCGATCGTTGCCTACTGGCTGGGCGCCCACAGCGAGCCGGGAAATGTCTTCCCCCCATTTTATGAGAGTCTTACTTTGGAAAATACCGGGATCGAGCACCCCGCTTTGATTGACGTAGTCTCCGGTGAGATCAGGCCCCTCGAATGGAAGAAAGGTACCACCAACGTGCTCGAGTCGGTGCCGGTTCGCGACAGCATTCTGGCGATTGCGGACGCGAGCTATTTCGATTGGAGTGTGCTGCCGGAGGCTCCGAGTTCGCTGCGCGCGCAGCGTGGGATGGAGGGAGTGAGGCTGGCCTGGGCGGTTCATGGCGGGAATCCCACCGAGACTGCGGTGGAGCGCCGCATCGGTGACGGAGGCTGGCAAAGGATCAAGACTCTCCCGGCTACGGCGACGGAGTTCACCGATTCGCAGTCCGGTCGTGCCGCCCTCGTCTCCTACCGGCTCCGCGTGCTGAACGATGCCGGGGAATCGGCCTACTCGAACGTGGTTCGCGTCGAATAGATCCGTCGTAGCGTTTCTCCATTCGTCCCTCTCCCCCTTGAGAGGGTGGCCGCCGCCGGCGTTTTCTTCAGCCGGGGCGGGCCGGGTGAGGGGGTCCTAGAGCCTGCGTTACGATTTCCGCGTCGCTCTGTATAGTAAATCTCACTTGGAGGTCTAAAAATGGGAAAGCTTGCCATCGCGGGTGGGAAACCCGCTCGCACCAAGCCCTTTGCTCCCTGGCCGGTTTACGACCGCAAGGAAGAACGGGCCATTCAACAGGTTCTCAAGAGCCGCAACTGGGGTGGTTATCCCTTCCCCAATGAGCACGCGAAAGCCTTCGCGCAACGCTTCGCGGAATTCCACCGCGCCAAGTACGGTCTGGCGGTAGCCAACGGGACGGTCGCCATCGAGGTCGCCTTGAAGGCGGTGGGACTCCAGCCGGGGGACGAAGTCATCGTTCCTGCGTACACTTGGGAGGGAACCGTAGGCCCGGTGCTTCAACTCAATGCCGTTCCCGTTTTCGTGGATATCGACCCCTCGACCTACTGCCTCGACGCCCGTTTGATTGAGAAGGCGATGACCAACAAGACTCGAGTCATTCTGCCAGTGCACCTGGCCATGAGCTTTGCGGACCTCGATGCCATCGGGCGTCTCGCCCGGCAGCACCATCTGCTGGTGATCGAGGATTGCGCCCATGCGCACGGAGGCGAGTGGAAAAAGAAGGGCGCCGGGGCGACCGGAGACATGGGTTGCTTCAGCTTTCAGTCGAGCAAGCTGATGACTGCGGGCGAAGGCGGCGCGGTGATTACCAGCAAGCTGGAGTTTTTGGAGCGGGCGGAATCTTACGTCAACTGCGGACGCGCCAGTGAGACCGATAAATTCGCTCACCGCATCATCGGATTCAACTACCGCATGACGGAATTCCAGGCGGCCCTCCTCGAAGTCCAGCTCGAGCGCTTGGCGCGGCAGGCCTCCACCCGGCAGCGAAACATGGAGTACTTTGGGAGCCGCATCGCGGGGACGCCAGGGCTTGCCTTATTGAAACGAGATCCTCGGATCACCCGCGTGGCGGCCTATCAATACGTCTTTAAGTATCTTCCGGAACACTTCGAGGGGATTCCGCGCCCGGCGTTCCTGGGAGCTCTCGAGATGGAAGGCATTCCCTGCGATGGCTTGTTTTACGAGCCGGTGTACAAGAGCGCTCTGTTCCCTGTCAAGGCGGCGGATTATCCGGCGCTGTCTTGGGGCAGGCAGAGCCCGATCGACTTGCGCAGCCTCTATAATTGTCCCGTCTCCGAACGGGCCGCCTATGAGGAATCCGTCTGGCTGCCCCATCATATTTTCCTCGGCAGCCGCAGGGATGTGGACGATATCGCCGATGCTGTGCGCAAAGTTTGTGAGAACATCGAGGAGCTTCGCGGGCTCGAGCACCCTGCCATTGAGACCAAGCAGATGAGCAGGGCGGACCGGCCCAGAGTGGAAAAGCGGCAATGGTGAGCCGCCCGCGGTGCGTCATGCTGAGAGTTTGTGACTTTTTTCGGGTTCAATGGGTGGCGCATACATTGCCTTTTATGTATGCGCCACGTAAGTTTCCCCGTACCAGCGGGTTGGGGCGCATACATAAAGAACAATGTATGCGCCACCCGTGAAGCCATCTGAAAAAGTCACAACCTCTGAGGGTGCTGCGGCGATGGTTAACTCCGCTGAGCGCCGGGGAGTGCGATGAACCAAGGCATTGCAATTTGTCAGTCAGGACACGTCGAGTTCATCTCACCAAATACAATTCAAGGGATGCCGCCCATGCCACGTCGCTTTCTCATTGCACTGTTCCTGGCTTCCGTTGTGCTCGCGCCAGTACGCTCGAGTCTTCCCGCAGAGGCTGGCCGGACCTCCAAATCTAAGCTGCTGCAAGCTCCTGCCGGCCGCTTACCGGTGAAGATTGATCCCAGACGTGTGACTGTTCTCCCTAACGGGCGGCTTATTACGCCTTTCGGCAAGCAAGTGAAGGTGGCGCCCCATCCCTATGGCTTGGCGCTCAGTCCGGACGGCAAAACGCTTGTCACTGTGAACAGCGGCACAAATCCTCTTTCAGCAAGCATAGTGACGGACCTGTTCGGGCTTGCTCCCCATGTGGCCCAGATTCCCCCCGGCTTCAAATCTTCAGATGCCGATCCGCAGAGCGTTCTCCTGGGCGCCGGCATTGCGCCCGACAATCGCACGCTCTACCTGTCCGAAGGCAACAACGGGAAGGTTGGGATCTTTGACCTGGTAACGCACCAGCGGCTGGGCTCTCTTAGCCTGGATGGTGAGTTTCAGGGCAAAACCTACAACCACAGTCTTACTGGAGAACTCCTGCTGGGGCGCGACGGCAAAACCCTCTATGTCCTGGATCTCGCGCATTTCCGCCTGGTAGTTTTCGATATCAATAGCAAGCAGATGATGGCCAGCATCGCCGTGGGCCGAATGCCCTTTGGGCTGGCGCTCTCGCCGGATGAGAAGAGGGTATACGTATCCAATGTTGGAACGTTCAGTTACACGCTGGTGCCGGGTTACGATGCCAAGAACCCGCGAGATACTGGCATCACCTTCCCGGCGTTTGGATACCCCTCGAGGGAGGCCGAAGAGGGCGCTGCCGTGGAAGGCAAGCAGATTGCCGGTTTGGGGGATCCGAACGCTCCGGAATCCAATTCGCTTTACGTGATCGATGTGAGAGATCCTGCCAGGCCCACGGTGATTGACACGATACGAACCGGGCTTTCTATTGGTGGCGCGATCGTGGGCGGAAGCAGCCCGGGAGCCGTGGTGGCCGGCAAAAAGAAGATCTTTGTCTCCAACGCCACCCAGGACAGCATCAGTGTGATTGACGCCCGCAGCGGGAAGGTGGAGGAGAATGCCCTGATCACGCCCGCGGGCGGAGTCAAGGGTTTGCGCGGCGTCCTGCCCTTCGGCATGGCACTCAGTCCCAATGAGAAGCGCTTGTTCATCGCGTGCGCAGGCATCAACGCTGTGGCCGTGGTTGAAACCGACTCCATGGAATTCCTGGGTTTCATTCCCGCTGGTTGGTTCCCGGCACGCGTGGCCGTGAGTGCCGACGGCAAAACCCTCTTTGTGGCCAATGGAAAGGGCTTTGGCGCAGGCCCCAACGGGGGAAAAGATTTTCAGCCCGGTCCGGAGGGGACTTACATTGGTGACATCACCAAAGGGACCATTTCGATCCTGACCATCCCGAAAGATTACCAGTTGCGCCCCCTTACGCTCCAAGTGATGAGGAACAACGGTTTTGTCCCGGGTTTCATGGCGCAGAGACAAGCACCAGCACCCCAGCGCTCCCCGGACTTTCCTGTTCCCCTCACCGGCTCGCCCAGCTCGAAGATCCACCATGTGGTTTTCATCACCAAAGAGAACCGGACCTTTGACGAAGTGTTGGGCGATCTGGAGGGCGCCGACGCCGAACGCGACGCCACGTTGGCCCGCTGGGGGATTGACGCCACCGTCGACGAAGAGCACGAGCCTACACTGGAGCACGTGCAAGTCACGCCCAACGAACATGCCCTGGCTAAGCGCTTTGCCTTCGGCGACAACTTCTACGTAGATTCGGACGTCTCCGTGGACGGCCATCACTGGCTGGTGGGTAATTACCCGAATGAACTCCTGGAATCGGCTTGGCCCGCCGGCTACGGCGGCAAGCTTGATTTCGTCCCCGATCAAGACGCCCCGGGACGCCTCGACCTGGGCGCCTCCTCGACCATTCCCGAAACTTACCTGGAAAACGGTTCGCTGTGGGAAAACCTGGCCCGCGCTCATCTTACCTTCCGCAATTATGGCGAAGGACTGGAATTGCCCGGCGATGACGAAAGCACGGGAGAGTATCCCACCGGCGCGCGGCAATCCGTGAATGCGCCGATGCCAAAAGTCCTGTTCGATAACACCTCGCGGGACTACCCAACCTTCAATACCAATATCTCAGACCAGTATCGCTTCGCCCAGTTCAAGAAGGAATTCGATGAGTTCGCAAGCGGCAAGAAGCCTCTTCCACAGTTCATCTACATATGGCTTCCTAACGATCATACCGCCGACCCGCGCCCTGAGGATGGATTCGCCTATCATGCTTCCTACGTGGCGGATAACGACTTGGCGCTGGGTAAGCTGGTGGAGTTGTTCTCTCACAGCCCCTTCTGGAACGACATGGCCATCTTCGTTACCGAGGACGACGCGCAGAGCGGCCAGGATCACGTGGACGCTCACCGCAGCCTGTTGCTGGCGATCAGCCCTTATGCCAAGCCGGGCGTCTCACACATCCATACCAGCATGGCGAGCATTCTCAAGACTTTCGATTTGATTCTTGGCATGCCCTTCATCAATCAATACGACGCCGCAGCTACGGACCTCTCCGACATGTTTACAAATACTCCGGACTTCACCCCCTACACCGCCTTGCCTTCCGATACGCGGATTTTCGACCCGGCCAAAGTGAAGGAACCGGGCCTCCAGGCCAAGCCGGGCGAGCCCCTTGATAATCCGGACTTGATCCGCAAAGACATGAAAAGCCGCGTCGAGCCTAAGAACTGAGCCAAAAAAAGGAGCAGGAGACTGCGGTCTCCTGCTCCCATTGTTAATCCCGTCCGCGCTGTCGGTGAGCTGCGGCTTCTGCCTAGAAGTCGATGCGCATTCCCACCTGTCCTTGTCGGGCGCCGGCGAACTGGTAGAGGCCCTGCGCCGAGGTGATGCAACCGAAGCCGCACAGTCCTTGGGCGGGGTTATTGGTATCAGTAATCTTCATATCCGGATTGCCCAGGTTGATATGGTTCATAACATTGACAAAGGAAACCTCGACCCTCAACTTGGCGCCCTCGGTGAGCTTGAAGTATTTGGAGATCCCGAAGTCCCAGTTGATGGTGCCCGGACCCTGGAGAATACCCACCCCCGCGTTGCCGAAGCGGCCGATGGGAGGGGGCGCTCCAGGCGCGGTTGTACCTACGTAGCAATTTCCGCTGGGGCACGCGAAGCCCGAGCCAAGGAACCATTCGCCGGAATTCTGCGTGCCAGGGTAAGCGGGGCCGGCGCGGTCGGGAAATTGGCTGCGCCCGAAATACGCGGAGCCCGTTCCGGAGGGATCCCCACTCGAGAAGTAGGGCGTGAGCCAAGGTCCGGATTGAATCGTGAAAATGTTGTTTGTTTGCCATCCTCCAATCACACCATTCAGGAATTTGTTGGGGGTGTTGGCAAAGCGTTGCCCTGTCCCAACGGGAAGCTGGTAGACCACCGTGGAGATCCAGCGATGGGTGAAGGGGGCATAGGTGTTGCCGTACTCGCTGCGACGATCGTAAAAGTCGATTGATCGGTTGCAAGCTGTTTCTCCGCACAGCCCTCCGTTGCTCGAAGGCCCTTGGTTGTCCGCCAAGTTACGGGACCACGTATAGGTGCTGTCGAGGGTCAACCCCGTTCCCATCCGGCGGGTGAGCTCGACTTGCGCCCCATTATAGTAAGCGGTGGCGCCGGATGCCCGCACGTTCACAATGCCCCAATTGGGGAAGGGCCGGCTGCTGAGGGGTTGCAGCGGGTAGGGAGTGGTTGTGTTGGGAAGCGATTGGTTATAGTTAGGCGCCCAGACGAGATTGGTCGTCTTCGTGCCGATGTAAGAGAGACGCAGCCCCACTCCCCGCCCGAGGTCGCGCTCTACGGAGAGATTCCACTGGACGGAGTAGGGTTCCTTCCATTGGATGGAGTTGGCGGTCCCGAAGTAAGCGGTGCCGTATTGAGGCACGCCGGTAGCCACCGTGGCGGGGGCCGTTTGGGGCCAGGTGAAGGCGGGGACGCCGCCCGTCAGCGAATTGTAGTATTCGTTCGTATACGCCTGGAGAGTTCCGGTGAGCGAGTAGTACACGGATCCCAGGGTCGAGGCCTCGTAAGCGCCGATGCCGCCGCGCACCACAGTCTTGTCGTTGCGGAAGGGCTTGTAAGCGAAACCAAAGCGCGGCATGAAGCGTTTCGACGTCGTCCGGAGCCCCTCGGGGATACCCGCCTGAGATGCGGTCTTCACGGGGGTGCAAGGGGCGCCGTTGATCGCAGCGGGATCGCTCGCCAGCCCGGGGAGGCCCGAGGTCGGGCAGGCGTCGAACGATTGTAGGAACGAGGTCGCCAGGAGGCTGGAAGCGCCATCGGGGTAGACAACCGCGCCCGAGCCGAGCACGCTGTTGTCGAAGTTTCCAATCTGGCCACTGGCGTCGGTGTAGCCGGGGTGATACTCCCAACGCAGACCGTATTCGAGGGTCAGGCTTGGGGTGACGCGAAAGCTATCCTGGGCGAATAGAGACCAGATGTAGTTTCGGCCATCGTTGTCGAGCTTGACGTTGTCCAAGTACGATATGCCGGGGAGGCCGAGCAGGAAATCGGAGAAGTCGTCGCCGGTGAACGCGCCGGTGAACGCGAAACCGCCATAGTTGTCGGCGCCAAAGAAGCCCAGAGGGGTCACGCCGCGGATTTTCTGCACGTCCGTTCCGAACTTGAGGGTATGGCGGCCCTTGATCCAGCTCAAGTTGTCCGCAAACTCGATGGCGAGCGACTGCGAATCCGAATTCATTCGGTCGACATTGAGAGCTTGCGTCAAGCCCGTAAACTCGAGGTCGGTGAGGCCATTCCACCACAAGTCGTTGATGTTTTGAAACCCGAGACCGGTGGTGAAGGATTTGCCGTTGAAAGGATTCGTCTGTCCCGAATGGTCATCGGTGTACCCGAATCGGAACTCGTCCAGCAGCGTGGGCTTGATCGTATACGTCGCCGAGGCGACGAGCATGCGCACGTGCTCGTAATTCGTACTGGAGGGAAGCGTCAGTTCCGTGGGCGATAGCGAGGGAATGTTCTTGTAGCTGAACCGTCCGAAGAGGGAGAGCTTCTGACCGAAGTACTGGTCGCCCCGGACGTCAAACCCATTGGACGTCAGATTAGCCGGAAGATTCGTGCGGTAGTTGGCGGAGGTGAAGGCATTTCCAACGTTGGGCATGGGATAGAGCGTGAGAAAGCTGGTGGAAGCCGGGTTGATCGGGGAAGTAATTACGTCCCCCGCATACGGCAGCCCGGTGTAAGGATTGTAGATCTGGTCGATCACGTTGCCATTCTTGTCGCGATCCTTGCAGACACCCGCGGCGAAACCTGACGAGCACATGTAAGACTCATCGCCGCTGCGCATGGCCTGGGTGGGAACGGTGTTCTGGATCACGCTGCTGCGCGGCAACCGGAAACCTTCATAGTCGCCGAAGAAGAAGGTCTTGTTCTTGCCATTGTAGAGATGCGGGATCACCACCGGACCACCCACGCTGCCGCCGAAATCGTTGGCGATCTCCGAGGGCTTTGTAACTGCTCCGAAGGGGATGGCATTGAGGGCGGCATTCTGGTGGTACCAAAACAGGTTTCCGTGCAGGGCGTTCGTACCGCCCTTGGAGACCGTGGTCACGTCGCCGGGATCGCCGAATTCCGCCGGCGCCCCTACACCTTGGAGCTTGATTTCGGAAATCGATTCAGCGGAAGGAAAGGCGTTGTGCAGGGGGGAGTTGCCCGTCATATTCGTGGTCGAGATCCCGTCCACCGAAAACTGGGATTGTGACTGCAAGCCGCCTTGAACGGAGAGGTTGCCGTTCTGGTCCGATTGCATCCCGGGCAGGATCTCGAGCAAATAATAGGGACTGTTCCCGTTGCCCGAAGCCCGGTAGTTGGTGGGGAGGTTGGTAATTTGCACAGAATCGACGGTAGAGGCAATGGTTTCCGTTTCCGTATTGATGACGCCGGCACTGGTTGACTTCACTTCCACCGTTTGCGCCATCTGCCCTACCTGTAGGGTCACATCCACGCGCAGCGTCTGCCGCGCCAACAGCTCCAGGTTCTCGACCTTGGAGGTCTGGAACCCGGCCGCGCTGACCTCGACGGTGTAGTGACCCGGCTTGGAGTTGACCCCCTCATAGTCTCCACTAGCGTCTGTCTTCAGGGTCCGCAAAGTACCTTCTTCGTTGAGTGTGATCTTGACGTCGCAGTTGGGGACAACTGCGCCACTGCTGTCCGTCACGGTGCCCAGAATCGTCCCCAAAGTGGATTGTGCCCGCAAAGCAGCGGGCAAACCTATCAAGGCGAAACCCAGCGTTATGCTGGCCGCGAGTCTCAAGAGACTTTTTTGCACGTTTTTATCCCTCCTTATTTTAGTCGGATTCTGCCTGTGGTAATTTGACCGAGGCGACTCGGTCGCTGTGACTGCCTTCGTAGTATATGCGCGAATTGTTACGCCGAGATTAAGAGATGCCTGTTTCCAGCGAGCTGAAAAGCACCCCTAAAGGGGCCCTGTCTCACACCGGTAACTCGTAGCTGGTACGGAAAGGACGAATACGACTGCGCCCCATTTTGTCCCGCAACGCCGCAGCACATGCGCTGGCATGCGCCGCCCAATATTGTATGTGCAGAAGCTAGTACCTATAGCATGGCCAGAAGTGCGGTGTCAAGAAGAACGACGCCCGTTCCAGCTTGACGCCTCTCGGTGCTTTCCCCTAGAGTAAGGTGCTTGACGCCCTTCCACCCAACGCGTTCACGAAGATTCATGAGCGGCCAACGCTCATGCGCACGGTCCGGCATTTGCAGCCGAGGCACTGTGTATTTCAGTTGGCAAAGGAAGCTCTTCCTGCCCCTTATTCTTTTGACTTTCACACTCTCATCCTATTCCTTCACTCCTGTGGCGGCGCGGCATGGGATGGTGGCCTCGAGCGAAGCTTTGGCATCCGAAGTGGGGGTCCAAATCCTGCGCGCGGGCGGCAACGCCGTGGACGCTGCGGTGGCGGTTGGGTTTGCCCTCGCGGTCACTTACCCTGCGGCAGGGAATGTCGGCGGGGGCGGATTCATGTTGATCCGGCTGGCGAGCGGCGAAGCCGTAGTCGTGGACTACCGAGAGGCGGCCCCGGCGGCCGCTTCCCGAAACATGTACGTCAATTCCAATGGAGAACTCCTCCCGGAGGCCAGCAGGGTCGGCGCTTTATCGGCCGGGGTTCCCGGCACGGTGGCCGGTCTGGCGCTGGCCGAGCAGAAGTATGGGAGGCTGGGGTTGGCCCGGGTGCTGGCGCCCGCCATACGTCTCGCCAAGCATGGCTTTTCGGTCAGCTACGAATTCAGCGAATCGCTCCGCCAGGACCGGAACCTCCTCTCGAAGTTCGATGCTTCCCGCCGGATTTTCCTCCGCGACGGACGCCTTTACGAGCCGGGCGAAGTTTTCAAGCAGCCGGAACTGGCTCGAACGCTCGAGGCTGTCGCGCGTGGGGGGACGAAGGGATTCTATGCGGGCAGCGTGGCGCAGGCTATCGTCGCCACCATGGAAAAGTACCGCGGCCTCATCACCCAGCAGGACCTCGCCCATTATCAGCCGGTGCTGCGCGCCCCACTGCGAGGTCATTTTCGCGGTTATGAAGTTTTGGGCGTTCCCCCGCCGAGTTCCGGAGGGGTGGCCTTGATTGAAATGCTCAATATCCTCGAGCCCCTGGACCTGGGGCTGCCGGATTCATTTGAGTCCATGCATCTCATCGCCGAGGCCATGCGTCACGCTTACGCCGACCGTGCGGCTTACCTGGGGGATGCTGACTTCGTCTCGGTGCCGGTTGCCCGCCTTACGAGTCAAGCGTATGCGGCGAAGCTGCGCGCGGAGATTCTGCACTCCAAGCCGGATGCTCCCATCCAGGCAGGCAATCCGCAGGCTTTTGAAGGCGCCCAGACCACTCATTACTCCGTGGTGGACGCTGAGGGGAATGCGGTGGCGAATACCTATACCCTCAATAATGGCTATGGGAGCGGAGTCACGGTGGAAGGCGGGGGATTCCTCTTGAATGATGAAATGGACGACTTTGCCTCGAAGCCGGGCGAGCCTAACCTGTACGGCCTCGTGCAAGGCGCTGCGAACGCCATCGCTCCCCACAAACGGCCCCTCTCGAGTATGACCCCAACCCTGGTCCTTCAGGACGGTAAGCTCCGGCTCGTTCTCGGCTCCCCAGGCGGAGGCACGATCATCAACACAGTTCTCCAGGTGCTCTTGAACGTCCTGGTCTTTAAGATGGATGTCCTCGGAGCAGTGTGTTTTCCGCGCTTCCACCACCAGTGGATGCCTGACCGGCTGATCCTCGAGCGGGTCGGGTTTTCGGAGGACACCATCCGGAAATTGCAGGAAGCTGGCTATGCAATTGATTTTCGCGATACGATGGGGGACTGCGAGGCGACCGAAATCGATCCTCTCTCGGGATGGAAATTCGGCGCGGCTGACCCGCGGGCTCACGGAAAGGCGGTCGGATATTGATGAACTATGGTCTCTCCACCTCGCTGTTTGTGGAGGAAAGGCTCAATGCTCATATCCTGGACAAGATACTGGCTGCGGGCCCCCGCGAATTCGAAATCATGGCCGCCCGCCAGCATCTGGACTATCACGATCCGAACCAGATCCGAGATGTGGCGCAGTGGTTCAGCGACCACGGCGTGACTCTTCATTCTCTTCACGCTCCCTTTTTTACCGACTCGGATTGGGGGCGGTCGGGAGGGCTGCTGATTTCCGTTGCCTACCTGGAGCGCCGAGCGCGAATCGCCTCCATGGATGAGATCAAGCGCGCCCTCGAAGTAGCCGAGATCCTCCCCTTTCGTTACCTCGTCCTTCATCTGGGTCTTCCCAATGAAGAGTATCAGGTGAGCAAGTTCGATGCCGCCTTCACCTCCATTGAACATCTGAATATCTTCGCCAAAGAGCGGGGCGCCCAGCTTCTGCTGGAGAATATTCCCAGTGATTTGAGCTCCCCCGAGCGCATGCTGATGTTCTTGAACTACACACGCCTGGAATTGAAAGTCTGCTTTGATACAGGGCACGCGCACATGGCAGGCGGCGTTCAACCGGCTTTCCGGACGCTGCACGAGCGGACCGCCGCCGTCCACGTTCACGACAACCATGGCCAAAAGGATGAGCACCTTCTGCCGTTTGAGGGGGAGATCGATTGGGCGCAGACCGTCCGCGACTTCCGTTCGGCGGGTGGACAGTTTCCCATCTTTTTCGAGTTGAATGGCGAGCGCCATGAGCCCGGCGCCCTGGCGAAGCTCCGTGAGGTGATGGATAGGTTCGAGGAGGTCCCTTGATCCCCACAGTTGAGATTCGAAAAGTTTCCGATTACGTTGGCCAGGAGGTTATTGTCCAGGGGTGGCTCTATAACCTGCGGGAAAGCGGCAAGCTTCTGTTTCCGCTTTTCCGCGACGGCACGGGCCTGCTTCAGGGTGTGGTGGTGAAGGGTGCGGTTCCGCCGGAGGTCTTCGAGCGCGCACGCCACCTGACCCAGGAATCCTCCCTGCGTGTCACCGGCAAGGTCCGCGCGGATAAACGCGCTCCGGGCGGCTTCGAGTTGGATGTGACCAACCTCGAGACCGAGCAGTTGATCCCGCTCGAGAGCCCTTATCCCATTACCCTCAAAGAGCACGGTGTCGAGTTCCTGATGGACCATCGTCACCTCTGGCTGCGCTCCCTGCGCCAGCGCGCCATCCTGGGCGTGCGGCACGAGATCATCAAAGCGGTGCGCGATTTCTTCGACGGGCGCGGCTTCACCTTGGTGGACACACCCATCTTCACGCCCTCGGCCTGCGAGGGCACCACCACGCTCTTCGAAGTGAACTACTTCGACGATAAGGCTTACCTCACGCAGTCCGGCCAGCTTTACAACGAGGCGGCGGCCATGGCGGTGGGCAAGACCTACTGCTTTGGGCCTACCTTCCGAGCGGAAAAGTCCAAGACTCGCCGCCACCTGACGGAGTTTTGGATGGTCGAGCCGGAAGTGGCCTTCGCCCGCCTCGAGGACACGATGGCGCTGGGGGAAGATCTGGTGGCCTGCGTGGTGGAGCGCGTTCTGGAGAGCCGCCGTCCCGAGCTCGAAACGCTGGAGCGCAACGTGGCAAAGCTGGAGAAGGTCAAGCGGCCTTTTCCGCGCTTGAGCTACGACGATGCCGTGAAGCTGCTCCAGCAGAAGGGTAGCGAGATACGCTGGGGAGGGGATTTCGGCGGCGCCGACGAGACCATCATCTCCGAGAACTTCGAGCGGCCCGTGCTCGTCCATCGTTATCCCAGCCAGGTGAAGGCCTTCTATATGGCCCCTGACCCGCAACGCCCGGAAGTGGCGCTTTGCGTGGATATGCTCGCCCCGGAGGGTTACGGCGAAATCATCGGCGGTGGCGAGCGCCTTGCCGATTACGACCTGCTCCTGAAACGCCTCGAGGAGGCGAACCTGCCTCGCCAGGCCTTCGAGTGGTATCTCGATTTGCGGCGTTATGGCAGCGTGCCGCATTCCGGCTTCGGCATGGGCATCGAACGCGTGGTCGCCTGGGTCTGCGGCCTCGAACACGTGCGTGAAACCATCCCCTTCCCGCGCATGCTCTACCGGCTGGCGCCGTAGAGCGGCTCCAAGCTGGTCTCCAACCACTACCCCTGGGGGGATAGCTGGGGGAGCGGCCCACAGCGCCCCCCCCCAAAAAAAACCGAAAAAAATCCTTGACAGCCCATTTTGTTGATGCTAAGTTTTCCTCCATCATTATCAAGTTTGGTTGAGGTAGTTAACACGCAGCAGGGTGGCGAAGCGGGAGCGATGCGGAGCGGGAACAGGGGTGGAAAGCAAGCACGGAGCGATTCTTGCTCGCATGCTCAGGCGGGCCAGCACGGCGGCGAGGAAAGTTGCGGACGAGAAAGTGGGCGTAATGCTACGGTCGCGGCGGTCCTACAGTTTCACGCGGCTTTCTGAGTCAATCGGGGTGGGCGAGTTTAAATTCGCCGGCCTCAGAAAGTTGTTGACAAGATAGCGGGCGTAATGCTACGGTCGTTGCAGTCCCATGGTTCAACTTGGTTCTTTCACTCAATCGGGGTCGGCGAACCTAAATGCGCCCGCCCCACAAAAAAGGAGAGGGAAATAAGATGACGAAGAGAAACTTGTTGTTCGTAAGTTTGCTTTTGGTTTTCGGCCTCTGCGCAATGGCGCCGAGCCTGTTCGCTCAAGGTACTGTTTGGGGAGCTTCGAGCAACCAAAACACCATCCGGACCGAGGGCGATGCCGAGGCTGTGGGCACGATCACTCTGACCACCACCAGCACCGGCACGATCGAGAGCAGTTCCGGCTTTACCATTCTCTATAACTTGCCCATTGCGTATTATGGAAAGATATACGCGATTGGCTTCTCTTGTTCAGGCCCCGATTACACGGCTATTTGCGCCGCTATTTCAACGCCCATAGTGGCCACCGGTACCGGCGCAAGTGCCGGGAAAGTGGTCCAGTTGACCTTCAACAATACATCACCGATACCTATTGCCGGCACCCCCGGGCACGCCGATGCGATCAACGTCGCAGTGCGCGTTAAGTCCCAAGGCGTGGCGGTTGGCACCGGGCTCACGGGTACAATCACTGCCTTCTACAAATTTGGCAACCAGTCTCTAACGCTTGCCACAACAACCGGGAGTATCATCGAGGGACTCGGCTCGGTGGATGGCCCAGCTTTAACCATAGGGTATACTCCGGGCAGGGACAGCGGCCCTGAGTATATCTTGACCTGCATCGGGGTCCACGACGTTGAGGGCACCATTTACAACAATGACTTTTCCATCAGGCTCACCGAAAATTGGAACGATGCGCTGACGAGCTTGTCGGATGAGTACAGCCTCGAGAACAACGATAGCAGCAGCCATGCTGGGATGACCAGTCCTACGTATCCCACGAATGGCTCGAACATTCTCATCACTTTGTCGGGCTTGCCGACGGGAACACCGACCGGTTCTGTTGGGGTGGTCGCCGGGCTTCCGATACCGTGCAACGGCACTAACCCCAGCGCGTCGAATTACTGCGCAAACGGCCAACTAACCATTGGTCCCGGCATTGACACCTCCGCCACAGCACCCTATGGACCTACGGTGGCATTCTGGTATCCGGTGCTGACTACCAATGTGCAGGCGATTGAATTTGCCGATTTTGGTTTCAAGCTCTGGTCGACTGGTCCGATACAGCCAGGCACTACCCCCAACTCGATCACGCTAACGGTGCAGCTGACTGACAACTATCCCAACACAGTCACCACGCCGCCGCCGAACGGGGACATGCCGTGGTTCTCACTACCGGAGACTCCTACCGTCACGGTGGCGTACTTGTTCGACTGTGTCACCAAACTGCTGTTCCCCTACATCAATACGTTTGGGTCGAGCGCGGCCACTAGCGCTGGAGCGTTTACCACCTTCGGGACCGGGATAGTCATCTCGAATACTACCTGGGATCCGTTTGCGTTGCCGGGCCCGTACGGTGGCTATCTCTATCCTGACGAAGCCAAGGGGACTGCCACACCACAGTCGGGTTCCTGCACCTTCTACTTCTACCCGTCGGACGAAAGCGCCACTACGTACTACACTGACCCACGGACTGTATCCGCCGGTGGGCAGATTCAGTTTGACGTGGCCGCCGCGACCAGTAAATATTCAACTGTGCCATTCGTGAACAAGCAGGGTTACGCCATTGCCGTTTGCGGGTTCCAAAATGCTCACGGCTTTGCCGAGATTTACGACAACTACCCGAACTTGGGCACCAGTGGTCCCCATACAATCTTGGGTTACGTACCTGAGGTCCTGCCGGATCCGGCGTTCTACCATCGTAGTCCTGCTGGCGATGGGCTGGGTGAGGGTGCGGTTGCTCCGATTAACATTGAGAGGCACTTACTCAAGGAGTTGATGGGCATCGTTCATCACTGAAGCTTACTGCCACAGTAACATCTCGACGGCAGCGAGCGTATAGTAGTTAGTAGGCATGCGAGAGGCATCCCCGCACGTAGCGGGGATGCCTCCCTGCCTGAAGTCGTAAGCCTCTGGGGCGCCACCTGTCTCAGCACAACTTGATGGTGGGCAGCCCTGGGAGTTCAGGGAGAGAGCGACTGAGTCTTCAAGGCAACGGGAGCTCCTTCCACGTGGCGCCTGACAACCGGCCTTCCAGCTCCAGAACAACGTCTCGGAGGCCGGTGTTTCGGTTTTTCGCAAGACGCAGACACACTCCTGCCCACCAATCAGGAGTGCCCCTCGAGCGCGCTGAGTGGTGAAGAAAGCCGGTGGCGGGGCGCGTGGAGAGAGGCGGGGGTTACCCGAGCTGCGACTCTCCGCCCTTAGTAACAGTCTCGTGCTCCCTTGTTCCTGTCAAGCTGGGAACGGGGGGTTCCCTTGCGGTAGGGCTGGACGCACCGTCCCTCGAGTGCAAAGCACGGGCGGGCGGTTGGTACCAATAGGCCTTGCCCTGAGGTGTGCAAGGGCGGGGACGCTACTCCCACGCTAAGTTCACTATGTTGCAGATCACGGAAAATAAAAGGAAAATCAAGAGTTGCCTCCGGGTTACTTGGTTGTGCGCCGCGTTGTGTGTGCTCATCGGGGGAGGCCCTGTTCGCGCGGCTTCATCGAGCGAAGATGCCCTGCGCTCCAGGGTGGAGCAGTGCTACAGCGCCCTCCAGCAAGGCGATTGGCGGAAGGCCGAGAAATACCTCACCAAAGAATCGAAGCCAATCTTCCGCAATGAGGAAAAGAAGCCATTGGCGGGATACCAGATTGATTCCATCAAGATCGAGGCGGGCGGGCGCACGGCATCGGTAGTGGTCCAGGTCCCCATCCTTGCTTCCGCCGCGCCAGGCCCAATCCTTGTACAGAAGACTAGTCTGTGGCGACTGATCGGTCGGCAATGGTGCATGGAGCTTGCAAAACCTAGTGCCAACGCCGCCCAGCAGACGCCTTTGGGGATGGCGCCAAAGGCTCCGAAGGTGCCTCCCCGTTTAAGTGTTGTGTATTCAAAGGACCTGAGATTCGAGTTCACGTGGTGCAGTCTCGGCATTGTCAAGGGTAACGAGGTTCAAGTAGCTCGGTTCCCGTTCAAGAACGTAAGCAACCACGTCGTCACCTTGACCGATTTGCACGGTGGTGACTGTCTGGTCCTGAAGACGAAGCAGATGGAATATCAGCCGGGGGAATCAGGCGCCCTGGAATTCGAGTTTGATCCATCGAAGCTCGGACTCGTCGGTGAGCAGTCGTTTACGCAAGATATCGTATTCAAGACGGAACCCGACGACCTCTACATTAAGCTGACTGTAGCCGCGCTGGTGACCCCGGGTCCCGCACCTCCTGCGAACCCCTAGATTCGATTCGTCCGCCCCGAGGACGCTTGCGAGACACCTTTCCCGCATAATTTCTGGAACTGAGAGGGAACCTTGAACAGACGCTCGTTTGCCCTTTTCCTGTTGATTGCCACTGCGCTCGTACTCTTTGGCGCGCCGGAATTCGCCGCCTGCGGGCAGCAGGCCTCCCTGCCCAACACGCCTGAGGCCGCACCCGGCGCGCGCGTTGTGCTGACCATCGGCGACGAGAAGATGACCGCCGCTCAGATTGACCAGTTCATTCAGGCTCTGCCCCCCCAATACAAAGTCTTCTACGGTGGCCCGGGAAAGCGTTACTTGCCTCAATACATCATCGCTATGAAGGTGCTCTCCGCTGAGGCCATCCGGCTGAAACTCGCAGAGCAGCCTGAGGTGGTGGAGGCCATCGAGATCGCCCGTGAAGGCGTCCTTTCCGTCGCCGCCCGAGAACATTACATGCAGGATATTAAGGTGAGCGACCAGGAACTTCAGGAGCTCTACCAGAAAGACAAAACGGAGTCTGAAGAGGTTCGTATTCGGCACATTCTCATCGCGACGGAGAACGCGCCGTTGAAACCCGAGGCCTTGGGTCACCCCGCGCTTCCCGAGCCGCAAGCGCGCCAGAAGCTCGAGGACATCCGCCAGCGAATCCTGGCGGGGGCTGATTTCGCGCAGATGGCAAAGCAGTACTCGGAGGACCCGGAGACCGCCGCCTCCGGCGGGGATATGGGTATTGTGCAGGGTGACAAGTTTGTTCCCCCCGTCGTCCATGCCGCCCACGCGCTCGAGCCGGGTCAAGTGAGTAACATTTTGGAGACTCCGGCCGGTTTGGAGATTATTCAAGTCGAGAACAAGCGCACCAAGCCGTTCGAGGAAGTCAGGCCGGCCCTGGAGACACAACTTCGCGAGTCAAAGGCGACGGAGATCGTCCAACACCTCATCGACAAGTACCCTATGGTCGTTGACCAGGAGTTCTTCGCCGGGCCCAACTCCACGCCTAAGCAGAACCCACCCTCCCCGGCCACCCATTAGCTTCCACTTGCCGTGGCTTCTGGAATTTCAAATCGGGAATTTGGGTTGTGGCTCCAACGCCCGGTGGTCTCGGTGTTGCTGCTTGGAAGGCTGCCTATAGGCGGGGCTGTCAAATCGGTGTGGACACCCCCCTTCTGGCTCCAAGTGTGAGCACAAGGAACACCTTCGGGGAGGAAAAAACGCAACAACTCACACGCAGCGGGCGCCTCTGCCTCGCCCCGTCGCGCTTGCCCTGGTGGGAAGGGAGAGCGCGCGTGCCAGCGACTCACCACGCGCGCCCCCCGACAAGTAACTACTTCTTTACTTCGGCCTTGGCCCTTGCAGGCTCTCTCAGAAGCTCCTTCAAGTCCGCTGCCTTATACGGATAGTACTGCAGCGACTTCTTCCCCGTAGTGCTGAGAACAATATCCACCCGACGATTGTTGGCCAGTACGAAAGTCGAGAGGCGGCGGTAAACCTTCGCCCTGTCCTCCGGCGTAAGGTCGGGGATCTGTTCGGCCAACTGCTTCACAGTGGCGGTGTCGAGGTTGGCGCCCTTTCCGAAAGCCTTCGTCTGGAGGCTGGAGGGGTTAATCCCCTGATCCTCCAGGAAGCTCCGGACGCGGTCGGCGCGCCGCTGGGAGAGCGCTATGTTGTAGGGGACCGATCCGCGCCTATCCGCATGGCCCTCGAGGGTGAGCTTTGCATCCGGGCTGAACTGGAGGTATTGCTTGAAGTTGTTCACGAGTTGCTCGAGCACCTGCTGCTGGCTCGCGACCAGCCCGCCCTTGGGTCTCGCCTTCTTGGGGAGGTCAAAGGGAAAGTACACGCTGTTGCCCGGAAGCTTGACTTGCAGAACTTCCGCCGCCGCTTCTCGACCCGGATCAATCGACCCCACGATGTGCAAGCTTGCGGTCCGCGTCTCCGAACCTCCGCAGGCATTGGAACCGTGGAGCGTGTAAGTCATGGTTTCGTCGACCGGTCCCACGTCGGTCTTGTGGGGGTTCGGTTGGACGCTGCGGCTACCGGTAGGCGACACCGAACCGAACGGATCGAGCGAGGCGGTGTCAGCCCCCAGGGCGGACCAAGCGACCGAAGCGCTCCCTTGCTCCTCGACCTGGTCACCCACCTTGTGGTAACGAATCTCTGCCGGGGTCACGCTCAGGGAAGCTTGAATGTTCGAATTCACATTGACCGTGACGTCGGAGTTAACCGTGCCTCCCGGCCCGGTGGCGCTTAACTTGTAGGTGGTGGTCTGCGTGGGTTGCACCGTTTGCTCGCCCGAGGCGGCCACTGCGCCGACCCCGCTGAGCTCGACGCGCGGGGCTTCGCTGCTGGACCACTTGAGCTGAGCCGACCCGCCACAATCGACTTGGACTGAGCTGCTCGCTATCTGCGCGCTGGGCCTGGCCACGGCCACGGTGTCGCTGTTAAACGCTGCCGTGAAGCGCGGCAGGGAACCCAGAGACTTGCCCTGTGGCCAGTCGCCGGCGTTTTTCCCTCCCGGGTTGATCAGGGGCAAAATCGTTCGCTGGTTTTCGCCGACACTTATCGGCCCGGAATAGATCGTCCCCCAGCAACAACCAAGAACGGTGAGCTGATGATCTCCGGGGGGCACCAACAGCCGCCGGTTCGTGCTGTTGAATTCACCCACATTGCCGACAAAGAAGTCCGGCGTAGTCCCATTCAATAGCACGGCGGCCCCTCCCGGACCCTTGAGTTCTATCCGCCCCCAAGGGCCTGGAACAGTCCCAGGAATAGCCTCCAGCGCCACAGTCATGGTGCTGGTTTTTCCGCTCTCTGCCGTGAACTTCGTGGTATACGGTTTGTACCCATAGTTGTAAACAGCTAGCGTATGCTCGCCCGGGGTGGCCCAGAAAAGGCCGCTTCCCCATCCTAGCGGCACGTCATCAATAAAGACGTACGCTTGTTTGGGATTGACATGCAATTTGAGATGTGCGCACTTCGCCAGGAGAGGTGTGGCTCCCAGCAGTAGAATCGCAAGGGACAATGCATAGACTGAAAGCAGTTGACGCAATGTTCGCATAGGGTTTCCTCTCTGGGCTTTAACGTACCAGCCCCGCGCCGTATGGTCAAGGGAAATTTCAAGGCTCCGATTATCTCACGTTTTGTTCCTGAAAATCAAAAATCTTCTGTAGTGAGTCAGTTCACTGCAAAGCGCCCCTCGGCCCCAGCAGAAGTCCCCCGCAGGCACCCGGCACTTTGAGCGTCACTTGGCGCCAACCCGGGGACTCAGCAGACCCACCGCCGCAAGCGCCTCCCGGTTGTCCGGGTCGCTCTTCAGGCCCGCCTGATACTCCTTCAGCGCCTCCGCCCTTCGCCCCTGGGCGAGATACAGCGCGCCTAACTTGAAGTGGGCTTGGCCGTTGTCGGGATTCAGGGAGGCAGCACTGTGGAAAGCGCGCTCCGCCGCAACACGGTCACCCCGGCGCAGGCAGATTTCTCCCAGACCGCAGTAGCCCGAGTCGTTCGGCTGGGTCTCGAGCGAGAGGCGAAATTGCTCTTCCGCTTCCTCCACCCGCCCCGCCTCCAGGTAGAGCGTCCCCAGACGATTGCGCGTCTCGAATTTCTGCGGTGCAAGGGAGAGGGCGGCGCGGAATTCCGCCTCCGCAGATGCCTTCTGGCCCGTCTTCTCATAAGCGATGCCCAGGTTCGAGTGGGGGCTTGGGTCGTCGGGTTTCAGCTCGATGGCTTTACGGAAAAAGGAGACAGCCTCCGCGTAGCGCTCCTGCTCGGTACAGGCCAGCCCCAGGTTGTTCAAAATGGAGGTGTCGTTGGGGGCCAAGCGCAGGGCCGCACGCCACTCCTGCTCGGCCAGCTTCACGTCTCCCCGGCCCCAATAGATAAGTCCCAGTTGGCCGTAACCCATGATATTCGGCTCGCTCTCGACCGACTGGCGAAACTGTTCTTCGGCCTCCGCCGTCCGCCCCTCATCCAGGTAGAGTTTTCCCAACGCATTCCGAGCGTTGGAATTCAAAGGAAAAAGGGAGACGGCCGTGTGCAATTCAGTCTCCGCGAGTTCGAGTGAATGCATATCCATGTACGTGACCCCAAGGTACAGGCGTGCCTCGGCGTTATTTGGATCGAACTCGAGGGCTTTCTTGAAAAACCCGATGGCTTCCGAGTAATTCTGCTTTTTCAGATACACTAGCCCGAGGCCGCTCCAAGCCGTCGCGGTTCGCGGCTCCTCTTTGACCACTTCACGCCACTCTCGCTCGGCAGAGTCCACGTCCCCCATCTGCCAATAGGTTGATCCCAAGTCCCTTCTGATATAGTAAGCGTCAGGACAGGCGGCCAAGGTTTTCGTGTAGAGCGAGAAGTTATCGCGCCAGTCGCGATTGCGCGTGACGATGCGGATCGAGCAAAGCGCCGCCAGGATCGCGAAAGCGGTGGCAAGTGCCCTGCTCCAGACCGCGCCGCGGGCGGAGGCTCGAGCCCGCAATCTCAGGAATCCCCAACCCAGTAACCAACAAAAGCCTACAGACGGCAGGTAGAGATACCGTTCCTCGAAAGCAGAGATGGGCATCCAGCGAGGGTTGAGGACCGGAGCCAGCGGCACAAGGAACCACAGGAGCCCGAACGATAGGGGCTTGGCGTGGCGCCACAAATAAAAGAAAAGGGCACAGCACACTGCCAAGGCAACCACCCCCCCAAAGGCCGCCGGATCAAACAAGTCGGAGGGCTTGTGGAAAGGGCAGAACACTCGCAGGTTCACGGGCCAAAGAAGTTCCCAAAGATATTGACCCAGCAACGCGCTAGCGGATACCAATGTTTGGTACCAAGTGAGTTGACCCATGCTGAAACCCGAGCTCAGCCCCTTCAGAACGCGAATTCGGAACAAAAGGTACGCAACCGTCAGCAGCCACAGCACTGCGTAGCGCGAAACTTTTTGAGCGGGTCTCGTCTCCTTACGGTCGGCACGGTAGAAGTGTTCGTAGACGGTGGCCAGCAACGGCAGCGTCACCGCCGGCTCTTTGGAGAATATAGTCAGCACGAAACTCCCCGCCATGGCAAGCTGCGCGGAGTAAGAGAATCCCCCACCAAGCCGCGCCACGGCCAAAAAAAACCAGAAAGTGAGGAGGTAAAACAAGCTCAACTGCAAATCGGGACTGGCTCCAACCCACGCGATGGCTTCGGTGTGAATAGGATGGAGGGCAAACAATACGGCTGCCATTAATGCCAAATCCCGATTCTGGAACATCCTCTTGGTGAGTAGAAAGACCGCGCACACAACCACCACGTTGAGGACCACGTTGGCCAGATGATAGCCGAAGGCGCGAAGGCCGAAAACTTGATAGCAAAGCAGATACCCTACATTCATTAAGGGCCGATAAAAATTCGGATTCCCCGGGATGTGAGACGTGGCCTGAGTTGTGAAGATTCGCGCCAAATAATGAAAATTGCGGATGTAGGGGTTGTGCAGCACCTGCATCTCGTCGTCCGAAACGAAGCCGTTGCGCAGGGTATTCAAGTAGGGCAGAGCCGCAGCGACCGCCAGAACGGCCATCAGGGCGAGGTCCGAAAAACGTGAGAAGAGCTGCCGCTCGCTCACTTCGGAGAGAAGATCGGGCGGCGGCGGATTCAGCCCATGGCTCTGGGGTGCCCGCGAGGAACTTCCACTTTTTCTCCCGGACTCGTCCCGTCCGTGGCGTTGCTGACCAGCTTTGACTGTACGTGCCGTTGCCATGTTATCTGGGTCGCGTTTCCATTGTAATTTCACGGACCAAAGGTAATCTACAGCCGACCCGCGTGCCAACGCAACGCTTCCGCCTGGGCGCGGAGCTCATCCCAGGGCAGCATGGGGAGCCTTACTTCTCGCCCACACGCGAACTCAGCTTTCGCACCGCCGCAAGAGCCTCGCGGTTCTCCGGGTCGCTCTTCAGGCCCGCCTGATACTCCCTCAGCGCCTCCGCCCTTCGGCCCATCGAGAGATAGAGCGCACCTAATCTGAAGTGGATCTGGCTGTTCTGTTGCTGTGGCGAAAGGGACAGCGCGGCGCGGAATTCCGTCTCCGCAGATGCCTTCTGGCCCGTCTTCTCATAAGCGATGCCCAGGTTCGAGTGGGGGCTGGGGTCGTCGGGTTTCAGCTCGATGGCTTTACGGAAGAAGGAGACAGCCTCCGCGTAGCGCTCCTGCTTGGTACAGGCCAGCCCCAGGTTGTTCAAAATGGAGGTGTCGTTGGGGGCCAAGCGCAGGGCCGCACGCCACTCCTGCTCGGCCAGCTTCGCGTCTCCCCGGCGCCAATGGATCAGCCCGAGGTTGCCGTAACCCGTGATATTCGGCTCGCTCTCGACGGACTGGCGAAACTGTTCTTCGGCCTCCGCTGTCCGCCCCTCGCCCAGATAGAGGATTGCCAACGTGTTTCGAGCCTCGAGATTCGACGGAGCAAGGGAGACGGCGGTCTGCAATTCGGGCTCGGCGAGTTGGAGCGAATGCGTATCCACGTAGGCGAGGCCAAGGAGCAAGTGTGCGTCCGGATTACCTGGGCCGAACTCGATGGCCTTCTTAAGAAACTCGATGGCTTGTGGAAAACTCGCCTTATTCAAATACAATAGCCCGAGGTTGGCCAGGGCATTCCAGTCTTGCGGCTCCGTTTTGAGCATTTCCCGCCACTCTCGCTCGGCAGACTCCGCATCGCCTTTTTGCCAATAGGCTGCCCCGAGGGCCCTTCTGATATAGTAAGCGTCAGGGCAGGCTGCCAACGTGTTCGTGTAGAGCGTGAAGTCATTCTGCCAGTCGCGATTGCGCGTGACGATGCGGAGCGAACAAAGCGCCACCAGGAGGACGAAGGCAGTGGCAAGTGCCCGGCTCCAGATAGCACCGCGGGCGGAGGCTTGAGCCCACAATCTTAGCAACCCCCAACCTAGTAGCCAACAAAAGCCTACAGACGGCAGGTAGAGATACCGTTCGGCGAAAACAACAACCGGCATCCAACGAGCGTTCAGAACCGGAGACAGCGGTACCAGCATCCATAGGAGCCCGAACGAAAGGGGCTTGGCGCGGCGCCACAAGAAAAAGAAAAGGGCACAGCACACTGCCAAGGCAGCCACACCCCCAGCGACCGCGGGATCGAACAGGCCGGAGGACGCGCGGAAAGGACAAAACACGCGGAGGTCCACGGGCCAAAGCAACTTCCAAGAATATTGACCCACCAGCGCAATAGCAGATAGAGATGCTTGGTGCCAACTGAGACCCAAATTGCCCCAGCCTGAGCTGAGCGCCCCCAAAACGTGAATTCGGAACAGAAGGTACGCAACGGTCAGGAGCCACAGCACTGCGTAGCGCCGGACTTTTTGAGCTGGTCTAGTCTCTGCACGGTCGGGGCGGTAGAAGTGTTCGTAGACGGTGGCCAGCACGGGCAGCGTCACGGCCTGCTCCTTGGATAGTAAAGTCAGCACGAAGCTCCCCGCCATAGCAAGCTGAGGGAAGCACGAAAACCTCCCTCCCGGCCGCGCCGCCGCCAAGAAAAACCCGAAAGTGAGCAGGTAGAACATGCTCAGCTCCAAATCGGGGCTGGCCGCAACCCACGCCACTGCTTCGCTGTGGACAGGATGGATGGCAAACAAGGCGCCGGCCATCAATGCCAAATCACGATTCTGAAACAGGCGCTTGGTGAGCAGAAAGACAGCGCACACAACCACCACGTGGATGACCACGTTGGCCAAATGATAGCCGAAGGCGTGAAGTCCAAAAACTTGATAGCAAAGCAGGTACCCTACATTCATTAGAGGCCGATAATAATTCGGCCACCCCGGAGCGTGAGACGTTGCCTGACTCATGAGGATTTTCGCCAAATAACGAAAACTGTGGATGTACGGGTTTTCCAGCACCTGCGTCCTGTCGTCAGAAACGAAGCCGTTGCGCAGGGTATTCAAGTAGGGCAAGGCCGCAGCGACCGCCAGAATGGCCATCAGGGCGAGGTCCGAAAAACGTGAGAAGAGCTGCCGCTCGCTCACCTCGGAGAGAAGATCGGGCGGCGGCTGATTCAGCCCAGTGCTCTGCGGCTCCCGGGAGGGGCCTCCGCCTCTTCTCCCGGACGTGCCGCGTCCGTGGCGTTGCTGACCGGCTTTGGCTGAACGTGCCGTTGCCATGTTATCTCGGTCGCATTTCCATTTCACGAACCAAAGGTAATGTACAGCCGACCGCCTGCCAACGCAACGCTTCCGCCCGGGCGCGGGGATTATTCCAGGGCAGCATGGGGAGCCTTACTTCTCGCCCGCATGCGAACTCAGCTTTCGCGCCGCCGCAAGAGCCTCGCGGTTCTCCGAGTCGCTCTTCAGGCCCGCCTGATACTCCCTCAGCGCCTCCGCCTTTCGGCCCATCGAGAGATAGAGCGCGCCTAGTTTGAAGTGGGCTTGGCTGTTGTCGGGATTCAAGGACGTAGCACTGTGGAAAGCACGCTCCGCCGCAACACGGTCACCCCGGCGCAGGTAGATTTCTCCCAGACCGCAGTAGCCCGAGTCGTTCGGCTGGGTCTTGAGCGAGAGGCGAAATTGCTCTTCCGCTTCCTCCACCCGCCCCGCCTCCAGGTAGAGCGTCCCCAGACGATTGCGCGTCTCGAATTTCTGCGGTGCAAGGGAGAGGGCGGCGCGGAATTCCGCCTCCGCAGATGCCTTCTGGCCCGTCTTCTCATAAGCGATTCCCAGGTTGGAGTGAGGGCTGGGGTCGTCGGGTTTCAGCTCGATGGCTTTACGGAAGAAGGAGACAGCCTCCGCGTAGCGCTCCTGCTTGGTGCAGGCCAGCCCCAGGTTGTTCAAAATGGAGGTGTCGTTGGGGGCCAAGCGCAGGGCCTGACGCCACTCCTGCTCGGCCAGCTTCACGTCTCCCCGGCGCCAATGGATGAGTCCGAGGTTGCCGTAACCCGTGATATTCGGCTCGATCTCGACGGACTGGCGAAACTGTTCTTCGGCCTCCGCTGTCCGCCCCTCGCCCAGATAGAGCATTGCCAACGTGTTTCGAGCCTCGGTATTCGACGGAACAAGGGAGACAGCGGTGCGCAATTCGGGCTCGGCGAGTTGGAGCGAATGCGTATCCACATAGGCGAGGCCAAGGAAAAAGTGTGCGTCCGGATTACCTGGGCCGAACTCGACGGCCTTCTTAAGAAACTCGATGGCTTGTGGAAAATTCGCCTTATTCAAATACAATAGCCCGAGGCTGCTCAAGGTATTTGAGTGTTGCGGCGCCGCTTTGAGCGCTTCCCGCCACTCTCGCTCGGCAGATTCCGCGTCGCCCTTCTCCCAATAGGCTGCCCCGAGGGCCCTTCTGACATAGTAAGCGTCAGGGCAGGCTGCCAACGTGTTCGTGTAGAGCGTGAAGTCATTCTGCCAGTCGCGATTGCGCGTGACGATGCGAAACGAACAAAGCGCCACCAGAATGCAGAAGGCGGTGGCAAGCGCCCGGCGCCAGATAGCACCGCGCGTGGAGGCTCGAGCCCGCAATCGCAGCAATCCCCAACCCAGTAACCAACAAAAGCCTACAGAAGGCAGATAGAGATACCGTTCCGCGAAAGCACCGGGCGCCATCCAACGGGGGTTCAGGACCGGAGCCAGCGATATCAGCGTCCATAGGAGCCCGAACGAAAGGGGCCTGGCGCGTCGCCACAAGAAAAAGAAAAGGGCACCGCACACTGCCAGGGCAGCCACCCCCCCAAAGACCGCCGGGTCGAAGAGGCCGGAGGGCGTGTGGAAAGGGCAGAACGCGCGGAGGTCCACAGGCCAAAGGAGCTTCCAAAGATATTGACCCACCAACGCGCTAGCGGAAACAAAGGTTCGGTACCAAGTGAGCTGGACGGCGTTGAAACCCGACCTCAGTCCCCCCAGAACTCGAAAGCGGAACAGAAGGTACGCAACGGTCAGGAACCACAGCACCGCGTAGCGCAAAACTTTTTGAGCTGGTCTCGTTTCTTTGCGGTCGGCGCGGTAGAGGTGTTCGTAGACGGTGGCGAGCACGGGCAGCGTCACCGCCGGCTCCTTGGAGAATATAGTCAGCGCGAAGCTCCCCGCCATGGCAAGCTCGGCGAAGTACGAAAACCTTCCTCCAGGCCGCGCCACGGCCAAGAAAAACCAGAATGTGAGCAGGTAGAATAAACTCAGTTCCAAATCGGGGCTGGCCGCAATCCATGCGATGGCTTCGGTGTGGATAGGATGGATTGCAAACAATACGGCTGCCATCAGTGCCAAATTGCGATTCTGGAACATTCGCTTCGTAAGCAGAAAGACAGCGCACACGACCGCGACGTGAAGGACGAGGTTGGCCAAATGATAGCCGAAGGCGCGAAGTCCAAAAACTTGATAGCAAAGCAGGTACCCCACATTCATTAATGGCCGGTAATAATTCGGACTCACCGCGCCGATTTGAGACATGGCAGGAGTCGTGAAGATTTTCGCCAAATAGTGAAAATTGCGGATGTAGGGGTTGTGCAACACCTGCGTGTGGTCGTCAGAAGCGAAGCCGTTGCGCAGGGTATTCAAGTAGGGCAAAGCCGCGCCGACCGCCAGAAAGGCCATCAGGGTGACGTCCGAAAAGCGTGCGAAGAGCTGCGGCCCGCTTACTTCGGAGAGAAGATCGGGCGGCGGCGGATTCAGCCCAGGGCTCTGGGGTGCCCGCGAGGAACTTCCACTTTTTCTCCCGGACTCGTCCCGTCCGTGGCGTCGCTGACCAGCTTTGCCTGTACGTGCCGTTGCCATGTTATCTGGGTCGCGTTTCCATCGTAATTTCACGGACCAAAGGTAATCTACAGCCGACCCGCGTGCCAACGCAACGCTTATGCCTGAGCGCGGGGATTATTCCGGGGCAGCATGGGGAGCCTTACTTCTCGCCCACGTGCGAACTCGGCTTGTGGACCAGAGCGAGAGCCTCGCGGTTCTCCGGGTCGCTCTTCAGGCCCGCCTGATACTCCCTCAGCGCCTCCGCCCTTCGGCCCATCGAGAGATAGAGCGCGCCTAATTTGAAGTGGACCTGGCTGTTCTGTTGCTCTGGCGAAAGGGATAGCGCGGTCCGGAATTCGGTCTCCGCGGATGCATTCTGGCCTGTCTTCCCATAAGCGATTCCCAGGTTTAAGTGAGGATTAGGGTCGTCGGGTTGCAGTTCAATGGCTTTGCGAAAGAAGGAGACAGCCTCCGCGTAGCGCTCCTGCTTGGCACACACCAACCCCAAGTCGTTCAAAATGGATGAGTCATTAGGGGCCAACCTATGGGCCTCGCGCCAGTCCCGCTCGGCGGCCTTCACGTGTCCCCCGTGCCAGTGAATCAGGGCCAGCTTTTCGTAACCCATGAGATTCGGCTCGATCTCGACGGACCGGCGAAACTGTTCTTCGGCCTCAGCCATCCGCCCCTCTCCCAGATAGAGCTTTCCCAAGGCATTGCGCGCGTTGGAACTCAACGGAGAAAGGGAGACGGCGGTGCGCAATTCCGGCTCCGCGAGTTCGAGCGAATGCGTATCCATGTAGCTGACGCCAAGGTACAGGTGGGCATCCCCATTACCGGGATCGGACTCGAGGGCCTTTTTGAAAAACTCGATGGCTTCGGAGTAATGCTGTTCCTTCAGATACACCATGCCGAGGGCGCCTAGAGTCACCGAGTCTTGCGGGGCCGCTTCCAGCGCTTTCCGCCACTCTCGCTCGGCAGACTCCACGTTCCCCATGTCCCAATAGTCTGCCCCCAGGTGGATTCTGACATAGACAGCGTCAGGACAAGCGGCCAACGTGTTGGTGTAGAGCGTAAAATCATTCTGCCAGTCGCGATTCCGCGTGACGATGCGGAACGAGCAAAGCACCACCAGGATGACGAAGGCGGCGGCAAGTGCCCGGCTCCAGACAGCGCCGCGGGCGGAGGCTTGAGCCCACAATCTTAGCAACCCCCAACCTAGTAGCCAACAAAAGCCTACAGACGGCAGGTAGAGATACCTGTCGGCGAATGCAAAGATCGGCATCCAACGGACGTTCAGGACCGGAGCCAGCGGTAGCAGCACCCACAGGAGCCCGAACGACAGGGGCCTTGCGTGGCGCCACAAGAAAAAGAAGAGAGCACTGCATACTGCGAAGGCGGTTAGACCCCCGAGCACCCTCGGATCAAACAAGCTTAAGGGCGCGTGGAAAGGGCAGAACAGACGGAGGTCCAGGGGCCAAAGAACCTTCCAAAGATACTGACCCAGCAGAACGACCGCGGATAGAGAGGTTTGACACCAGGACAGATCTTTAGACTGGAGGCCCGAACCCAGCGATCCTAAAACCCGCATCCGGAACAGAAGATAGGCGGCAGCCAGGAGCCACAGCACCGCGTAGCGCGCTACCTTTTGAGCCGGTCTCGTTTCCGCACGGTCGGGGCGGTAGAAGTGTTCGTAGAGGGTGGCCAGCACGGGCAGCGTCACCGCCTGCTCCTTGGAGAATATTGCCAGCACGAAGCTCCCCGCCATGGCAAGCTGCACGGAGTAAGAGAATCCCCCGCCATGCCGCGCCCCGGCTAAGAAGAGCCAGAAAGTGAGTAAGTAGAATAAGCTCAGCTCCAAATCGGGGCTGGCCGCAATCCAGGCGACCGCTTCGGTGTGGATAGGGTGGAGGGCGAACAAGGCGGCGGCCACCAGTGCCAGATTGCGATTCTGGAACATCCGCTTCGTAAATAGAAAGACAGCCGCCACGACCACGACGTGGAGGACGCCGTTGACCAGATGAAAGCCGAAAGCTCGGAGCCCGAAAACTTGATAGCACAGCAGATATCCCAGATTCATTAAGGGCCGATAATAATTCGGCCACCCCGGAGCGTAAGAAGTGGCCTGAGTCGTGAAGATCCCCGCCACATGATGAAAGCTGCGGATGAAGGGGTTCTGCAGCACTTGCCTTAGGTCGTCGGCAACGAAGCCGTTACGCAGGGCATTCAAATAGGGCAAAGCCGCGCCGACCGCCAGAAAGGCCATCAGGGTGACTTCCGAAAAGCGTGCGAAGAGCGGCGGCCCGCTCACTTCGGAGAGAAGATCAGACGGCGGATTCAGCCCAGGGCTCTGGGGCGCCCGCGAGGAACCTCCACTTTTTCGCGCGGGCCCGTCCCGTCCGTGGCGTCGGTGACCAGCTTTGGCTGAACGTGCCGTTGCCATGTTATGTCGGTCGCATTTCCATTGTGATTTTACAGACCATGCGAACTCAGCTTTTGCACCGCCGCGAGAGCCTCGCGGTTCTCCGGGTCGCTCTTCAGGCCTGCCTGATACTCCTTCAGCGCCTCCGCCCTTCGGCCCTGGGCAAGATACAGCGCGCCTAATTTGAAGTGGGCTTGGCTGTTGTCGGGGTTTAAGGACGTAGCACTGTGGAAAGCACGCTCCGCCGCAACACGGTCACCCCGGCGCAGGTAGATTTCTCCCAGACCGCAGTAGCCCGAGTCGTTCGGCTGGGTCTTGAGCGAGAGGCGAAATTGCTCTTCCGCTTCCTCCACCCGCCCCGCCTCCAGGTAGAGCGTCCCCAGACGATTGCGCGTCTCGAATTTCTGCGGTGCAAGGGAGAGGGCGGCGCGGAATTCCGCCTCCGCAGATGCCTTCTGGCCCGTCTTCTCATAAGCGATTCCCAGGTTGGAGTGAGGGCTGGGGTCGTCGGGTTTCAGCTCGATGGCTTTACGGAAGAAGGAGACAGCCTCCGCGTAGCGCTCCTGCTTGGTGCAGGCCAGCCCCAGGTTGTTCAAAATGGAGGTGTCGTTGGGGGCCAAGCGCAGGGCCTGACGCCACTCCTGCTCGGCCAACTTCGCGTCGCCCCGGCGCCAATGGATGAGTCCGAGGTTGCCGTAACCCGTGATATTCGGCTCGATCTCGACCGACTGGCGAAACTGTTCTTCGGCCTCTGCCGTCTGCCCCTCAGCCAGATAGAGCTTTCCCAACGCATTTCGATTGTTGGAATTCCACGGATAAAGGGAGACGGCGGTGCGCAATTCAGGCTCGGCGAGTTCGAGCGAATGCGTATCCATGTAGGCGACGCCAAGGTATAGGCGTGCGCCGGAATCATCTGGATCGAACTCGAGGGCTTTCTTGAAAAACTCGATGGCTTCGGAGTAATGCTGTTTTTTCAGATACACCATCCCGAGGCCGCTTAAAGTCATCGAGTCTTGCGGGGCCACTTCCAGCGCTTTCCGCCACTCTCGCTCGGCAGACTCCGCATCCCCCATTTCCCAATAGGTGGACGCCAGAAATTCCCTGACATAGGCAGCGTCAGGGCAAGCGGCCAACGTGTTCGTGTACAGCGTCAAGTTATTCTGCCAGTCGCGATTCCGCGTGACGATGCGCAACGAACAAAGCGCTACCAGGATGCCGAAGGCGGTGGCAAGTGTCCGGCTCCAGATAGCGCCGTGCGCGGAGGCTCGATCCCGCAATTTCAGCAATCCCCAACCCAGTAACCAACAAAAGCCTACAGACGGCAGATAGAGGTAGCGCTCGGCGAAAGCAGCGATGGGCATCCAACGGGCGTTCAGGACCGGCGCCAGCGGTATCAGCATCCACACGAGCCCGAACGTTAGGCCCCTCGCGTGGCGCCACAAGAAAAAGAAAAGGGCGCAGCACACTGCCAAGGCAACCACGCCCCCAACCACCGCCGGATCAAACAAACTGGAGGGCGGATGGAAAGGGCAGTACATGCGGAGGTCCACTGGCCAAAGAGCCTTCCACAAATACTGACCCGCCAGGGCGATAGCGGATACAAATGCTTGGTACCAAGTGAGTTGGTGGACGAGGGAACTCGCGCCCAGCCTCCCCAGAGTGCGAACACGGAACAGAAGGTACGCAACGGTCAGGAGCCACAGCACTGCGTAGCGCTGGACTTTTTGAGTGGGTCGCGTTTCCTCGCGGTCGGGGCGGTAGAAGTGTTCGTAGACGGTGGCCAGCACGGGCAGCGTCACCGCCTGCTCCTTGGAGAGTAGAGCCAGCACGAAGCTCCCCGCCATGCCAAGCTGCGCCAAGTACGAAAACCTTCCTCCAGGCCGCGCCACAGCCAAAAAAAACCAGAAAGTGAGCAGGTAGAACAAACTCAGCTCCAAATCGGGGCTGGCCGCAATCCAGGCGACGGCTTCGGTGTGAATAGGATGGAGGGCAAACAAGGCGGCTGCCATTAATGCCAGGTCATGATTCTGGAACATCCGCTTGGTGAGCAAAAAGACAGCGCACACAACCGCCACGTGGAGAACCACGTTGGCCAAATGATAGCCGAAGGCGCGGAGCCCGAAAACTTGATAGCAAAGCAGGTACTCCACATTCATTAAGGGCCGATAATAATTCGCCATCTTCACGCCGACGTATGACGCGACCGGAGTCGTGAAGATTTTCGCCAAAAAGCTGAAATTGCGGATGTAGGGGTTATTCAGCACCTGCATGTTGTCGTCAGAAACGAAGCCGTTGCGCAGCGTATTCAAGTAGGGCAAAGCCGCAGCGACCGCCAGAACGGCCATCAGGGTGAGGTCCGAAAAGCGCGCGAAGAGCTGCCGCTCGCTCACCTCGGAGAGAAGATCGGGCGGCGGCTGATTCAGCCCAGGGCTCTGCGGCTCACGGGAGGAACCTCCACCTCTTCTCCCGGGCCCGTCCCGTCCGTGGCGTCGCTGACCAGCTTTCCCTGAACGTACCGTTGCCATGTTATCCCGGTTGCATTTCCATTTCACGGACCATGCGAACTCAACTTTTGCACCGCCGCGAGAGCCTCGCGGTTCTCCGGGTCGCTCTTCAGGCCCGCCTGATACTCCCTCAGCGCCTCCGCCCTTCGGCCCATCGAGAGATAGAGCGCGCCTAATTTGAAGTGGACCTGGCTGTTCTGTTGCTGTGGCGAAAGGGATAGCGCGGTCCGGAATTCGGTCTCCGCGGATGCATTCTGGCCTGTCTTCCCATAAGCGATTCCCAGGTTTAAGTGAGGATTAGGGTCGTCGGGTTCCAGTTCAATGGCTTTGCGAAAGAAGGAGACAGCCTCCGTGTAGCGTCCCTGCTTGGCGCACACCAACCCCAAGTCGTTCAAAATGGATGAGTCATTAGGGGCCAACCTATGGGCCTCGCGCCAGTCCCGCTCGGCGGCCCTCACGTGTCCCCCGTGCCAGTGAATCAGG